>Ga0126342_10012347_pt1 | contig 15233 bp, 13 predicted proteins | sample Cyp1metagenome_FD_92528 | JGI IMG/M metagenome (GOLD analysis project Ga0126342, IMG submission 92528) | Coral microbial communities from Lord Howe Island, Old Settlement Bay, Australia - Cyphastrea 1 metagenome | ecosystem: Host-associated > Invertebrates > Cnidaria > Coral ...
AATGTATGTAATGTATGTAATGTATGTAATGTATGTAATGTATGTAATGTATGTAATGTATGTAATGTATGTAATGTATGTAATGTATGTAATGTGTGTAATGTATGTAATGTATGTAATGTACGTAATGTACGTAATGTACGTAATGTACGTAATGTACGTAATGTACGTAATGTACGTAATGTGCGTAATGTGCGTAATGTGCGTAATGTCCGTAATGTACGTAATGTACGTAATGTAGGTAATGTAGGTAATGAATGTGATGTATGTGATGTATGTGATGTATCTAATGTATGTAATGTATGTAATGTATGTAGTGTATGTACTGTATGTAATGTATGTAATGGATGTAATGTATGTATTGTATGCATTGTATGCATTGTATGTAATGAATGTAATGAATGTAATGCATGTAATGCATGTAATGCATGTAATGCATGTAATGCATGTCATACATGTAATGCATGTAATGCATGTAATGCATGTATTGTATGTAATGTATGTAATGTATGTAATGTATGTAATGTATGTAATGTATGTAATGTATGTAATGTATGTAATGTATGCAATGTATGTACTGTATGTACTGTATGTAATGTATGTAATGTATGTAATGTATGTAATGTATGTAATGTATGTAATGAATGTAATGAATGTAATGAATGTAATGTATGTACTGAATGTAGTGTATGTAGTGTATGTAGTGTATGTAATGTATGTATGTATGTATGTGATGTGATGTGATGTAATGTAATGTAATGTAATGTATGTACTGTAATGTAATGTAATGTAATGTAATGTAATGTAATGTAATGTAATGTATGTAATGAATGTAATGTATGTAATGTATGTAATGTATGTAATGTACGTAATCTAGGCAATGTATGTAATGTATGTAATGTATGTAGTGTATGTAATGTATGTAATGTATGTAATGTATGTAATACATGTAATGTAGGTAATGCAGGTAATGTAGGTAACGTATGTAATGTAGGTAATGTAGGTAATGTATGTAATGTATGTAATGTATGTAATGTATGTAATGTATGTAATGTATGTAATGTGTGTAATGTATGTAATGTAATGCAATGTAATGTGATGTAATGTAATGTAATGTACCCAAGTATGTATGTATGTATGTCTGTCTGCATGCATGCATGTGTAAATATGTATATTTGCATATATGTATATATGTATTTATGTAAAAATGTTTACATGTATATTTGTATATATACATGTCAATATTTATGTATATACATGGGTGTGTATATATCTGTTCCGAAAGCCAGCCGAATCCTTAGGCTGGAGGGTCTGCAAAAGGCGAAGCTATGGCGAAGCTAATCTAGGGGGTCTGGGGGGAGGGCTCCCGAAATGTACCCTGTTTGAAGGGGGAGGCCAGAATTAGGTGGGGGAACGGGGAAAAGGCGTTGGTGCGGAGGTGTTGTTTTCGAGGAGGTGGGAGTGTCTTACCTTGGTACACCTGACTTCCTTTTTCTTAACAGCAGGCGGTCAGGTTTAAAAAAAAAACCGGGGGGGGGGGCTTTACCTGACCACCCCTTTAAAAAAAACGGGGGGTCCGGTTTAAAAAAAGGGGGTGGCAGGTGTACTGCGATTCAAGGAGTGGCTTACCAAGCGTGTTATTCCAAGAGTGTCTCACTAAGAGTGTCTTACGAAACGTGTCGCTGCAAGAGTGTCCTTGTAAGAATGTCTCACTGAGAGGTTCTTACTAAAAGGGTAGAACAATAATTAGTGGTAGGACAACGGTTAGTGGTTAATGGTTACTTTGGTGATGACGGTGACGTGTCGTACCAAAGTGTCGAGAGTGTCACTCAAAGAGTTTGCGTGCCCTTTTGGATGTGACAATGGCGTAAACAAGACTAGTCACAGACACTGGCTGTGTTAAATGTTGAATCTGACTCCCCCAATTTTTCTTAAATACGAGGCAGTGTTCTTTGTTTATTTTGTGACTGTTGTTGTGGCGCATTAACTTTGTTGAGTACCATAGTATATCCTCCTCATAGTATACCTTCATACATACACATCTACATGTATACGTTATATACATATACGTATATCGCATGTACAGAATCAAGAAACCAACATCTATATATGTCTAGTCTAAGCTCGTGCATTTCGCCTGCCAACCTGTGCATTTGGCTTTTCCAAGAGTGTCTCACTCAGAGTGTCTTACTAAGAGTGTGGCTTGAAGAGTGTCCTTGTAAGAATGTCTCACTGAAAGTGTCTTACCATAAGGCTTTTCCAAGAGTGTCTTACTAAGAGTGTTGCTTGAAGAGTGTCCTTGTAAGAATGTCTCACTGGGAGTGTCTACCAGAAGGGTAGAACAATCGTTAGTGGTTAATGGTTAATGGTCTACTTGGTAGTTCATTACCTTAATGCCTGCTGATGACAGTGACATGTCGTACCAAGACTGTCGAGAGTGTCACTCAAAGAGTTTGGGTGCCCTTTTGGATGTGACAATGGCGTAAACAAGACTAGTCACAGACACTGACTGTGTTAAATGTTAAATCTGACTCCCCCAGGTTTTCTTAAATACGAGGCAGTGTTCTTTGTTTATTTTGTGACTGTTGTTGTGGCGCATTAACTTTGTTGAGTACCATACTACAGGACGCATTTGATGTCACGTAAAGTCGTGCTGCCGTTGCCAAGCTGCGGGGGCTGGCTTTGGTCCCCCGCCTTCTCCTGGTATATGTATAAACCCCACACCACACAGGGCGGGAGGGCCGTGAACACGAGACACGGGATCATCACACAGCCCTATGCGTCTGGATTGGAACAAACCCTAAGAACACCTGCCAAAATTCTTTGCTTCTGAGATGTGTGCCAAGGCTGGTGAAGAAAAGGAGAAACATAAAGTTTTCTAACGTTTTCTTGCTTTTTGTGCGGCAAGCACGGAGATACAATTCCAGCCACATGGCTTCACTCCGTCTATAGATCAGTTCGACATTTTACTCGGGTTCAAGTAGCAGACAGTGCTCAAGGAGTCATGTTGGCAGGAGGGCGCTCCAGCAATCACTCTTGTACTTCAGGCAGGTTTGGGCCTTGGGCATCTGCAGTCCACACGCAGGGACCGCATGGAGGTAGATTAGTGATGGCACTGCAACGTGCCACTGTTCAGTGCTGCGTCTCTAGCCATTGGCCTGGACCCCCTGAAGTGTGAATTAAATTCCGCAGGTTCCAAGCTTGAATTGAAGGGTTCTGATTTTGAATCTGATTTAAAGACGGTTCCAAACATCTAGGTCTAGGTTCCATGATTGGAAGCTGGGCTATTCAGGTCAAGGTAAGGATGCAGGTTCAAAGGTATCATGTCCATGGTCCATTGTATTTTCAAGCTTGGCAATTAAGTTTTTGGTTTTGCTGCACAGCTCTGGGAGTGTGGAACATGTTCTGCATTTGGTTCTTAGCTCGTGCTCCGCACTTTGCAAACTTTGCAAACTTTCCACGTGAGAGCAATAGGTGATAACATTGCCCAAGCATCAAAACGGCATGCTGCAAGCAGTCAGAGGATATGTTTGTGATTGCCATCACTATTTATAAGTCCGACCCACCGTTCAAGCATTTGATTCTCAGTTGAGTTTTGGCATGAGATATGCCTGCTGCCTTTCTATCCCATCCACAAGTTGGGAGGTCAGCTCCAAGAAGCGCAACATGGGGAAAGAACAGGCTCTGATACAAGCAGATGCAAACAGGGAGCTGTCAAGTGTGTCCCAAACACCGCGGTCGTGCAGTAGACTGTTTCGAGATTTTCATAAATGTAGAATGCCTTTTCAAACAACTGCTGTCAATGCAAGTGATCCACAGCACAGAAGGAATGTGTGATATGTGTGATTTCGCCACGTCTGGTTCCAGTTGTATATGTCTTTGCATTGTTTCACCCATCGTCGTATGTAGTTATTTCGTGTGATTTTCGATTGATCGACTGATCAATTGCAGCCATGGGGTGTTGTGCGACGCACACCGTCCACCAAGAGATTGAACCCTTCATCATCATGTGGGTCTTGAAGGTCTCTGACTTTCTGCAGATGGAACTCCCACTGCCAAAGCATGAGGAGTTGCAGGCCCAGGGCTTGTTGTATCCACGGGGAGTGCTTTCATATTGCATTTTTGTTTCACACCAATGGCTCTCGCTGGAACATCCAGATCCTGAAGGGGAACAACTCCTAGTGCTGCAAAAGTGCCTGCAAAACATTTGCAACGGCACCATTTCTGTCCAAAATGATCCAGCTTCGCAGTTTTTTGGAGATTTTAGGATATTATCAAAGGAGCAAAGGACCCGAGTACGTGAAGGCTTTATTTGGCTTGACTGGGTGAGCATTCCTCAAATAGAAACATTTCACGACGAGGATCCAGATGATGAGATCAGCGCTGCAAAGCGTCAGCGCTCCTCCCGCACATTTGCTTATAGCGCCCCAGCAAGACCGCGAAGAACTGATCAGGAAGACTTCATTCTATCCATCCCTTCCTTTGTTCAGGCATGCCAAGTTTTTGTAGCCTTAGTGCCTCCAATCAAGCACAAGGATTCCAACCAGATCTGCAACTACAGAAGCTGGAGCAAGCGCGGGTGGTGCCGAACGGAATTGTGGTGTAAGATGATGCTTGGAAACATGGACGTGCCAGCGCTCGTGATCTCTGGTGAATTCCAAGGTGTTTTTGCCAGACCTGTGAACTGGGTGGATTGTGTGCCCCACGAAGGCGAGTTCTCCGTTTCAACCGACAGAGAAGTTGTCACCAGCATTTTCAAGCAAGCCTTGTCCCACCAACTTAGTTGGCTTGAACATGAAGCAGACTTGAGCTTGTACCGCTATTTTCTTTCCCGCAAAGACACCCTCATAGGGACTACCCTCCAGCCCAGAAGCATGGCGGAATTTCTTGAAAACTTCCGGTACAAATCACTGAAAGCATCAAAGAAGAGCAGCTTTAGCCCCGTGGCTGCAGCCGCACTCAGTGGAGATGCTGATGTGCTGAAGTTGCTCCTAGAAGCGCGCTGTTCAGTAGACAAACCCTTCAAAGCAATGCCAGAGGTGGGCATTGCAAATGGTCTAACTACTATGCACATAGTAGTGATGCAAGCCTGGCGTTCACCGCAAATCCTCAAGATCCTTCTTGAGGCAAAGGCAAACCCTAACCTCTCTGCATTAGGGGTACCGCTCTTGGCATGTTGCCGCACAGCAAAAGATGTGGAGCTTTTGGTGAGATATCAGGCAGATGTGTGCAAAAGAGCGTGGCCTCTGAATGTCCCGGTCATAGCTTTGGCAAGTGGAGAGAACACCCGGCCTGAAGTGATTGCGAAGCTCTTGGAGTGTCGCGCTTCTCCAAATGGTCCACGAGTTGCTGGACTTGGAATTGCCCAGCCGCTATCCTTTGTTTGCTTGAATGCAAGTTCAAACTCACATGCTCTGGAGATAGCGCAATTGCTTCTGGCAGCCAGAGCCGATGTAAACCAACAGTGCTCAGCCAGTGGTTTGTTGTACGGCATGGAACTTCTGCACAGAACTTACATTCAATTTGTAAAGGCTCGCTCCCTTTTCATGGAGGCTACAGCCGAATGGAGCACCAGCCCTTTGGGCATGGCATGTTTATTTCAATGCAGACAGCTTGTTGAACTATTTTTAGATGCCAAAGGAGATGTCAACTTGAAGAATTCCCGTGGCCGTACCCCGTTGCAATTGGCCAGGTCTGAGGAAATCAGGCAGATACTTCTTATGCAATTTGCAGATACGAGACGTCAACTTTCTAGCTGCAATGACCTCCCGGAACTGGAGGAGTTTGACTGGAAAACAGAGGATTGGGAGACACCCGCTGAGCTTCCAACAACGGTCGAGCCAACTCGTGAATCTCGAGTGGCAACTGAGTTGGGACAGTTGGGACAGTTGGGACAGTTGGGCACTTGATCCCGCTTTTCTTTCAAATCGAACGCCAGATCTTCACCTGGCATGTCTGAGGCATCTTTCTCTCAGAGCCCATTCTCCCCAGCAACCATCAACAAGACCTCTTTGTGAACGTTGCTATATATAGCTGCTATATGTTGCTTGATATCGCTTGAATGCAGGATGAACACCGTAGATGCCGTAGATGTCCTGGCAACTCCAGGTCTACTGACTTTTCTAGTACTTCGCCCTAGGTGAGAAAAGTGAGCGCCAATATCTGAGTATTTGGAAAGTTGCAACCAGAGATGCAAACAATGTGCAACTTATCATGGACCCAGGCCTCATTCCACCTTGCTGCTCATCATTCAGCGCAATTTCGGCGTCTCTGGCATCAGGCCTTCGCTGAGGTTCACTTTGAATCAGCTAAAAAGAATGATATAAGAGAAGCATAGAGAAGCTTGATTCAGCAGACTCAGCATTCTAAGAAATTCTGTGAAGGCACACAGCATTTCAATTCCACAGGTGGAGTGCGAAGCCCTTAGCCTGCAGGCCGCCATGAACAGAAAAGCATATGATGTGGGCTATGATGGCTGTGGCAGCTAGGGGTCATGGTCCATCATTGTGAGTTTTTCGCCAAAACATGCCAAAACCATCTAAAACCCTAGAAACCTAGAACAAAAGCAGCATGGATCTTAGCAATTCTTGCAGAGCATGTCTCAGAATGACTCAGAATGGTCCATTGTTGTGTTCTTCCCAAAAACGCAACGAACACCTGGGTTTTGGACATGGCATGGGCTTGTACGGGGGTAGCGCAGTGCTGGTCAGTGCCGCGCAGGCGCTTGGTTTTGCAGAAGCTGAGTGTCACAAAAAGGCCATGGCCAACGTACACGCTCGGGCTATGGAAGGCCTGGAATGTGCTGCGTGCTGCGATTCGAGTAGAGAGTTCCACCTCCCGTGCCACACCTGTCTCTGTGCTTCTCCACATTTGTTCGACCAATGAAGTTGAAGATGTAACAGGACGACCATCACATACATCACACTTTCGTTTCCATTTTAGAGTTGGGTTCAGACAATTGGGAGGAGAACTTGGAAGATTGTACGGATCTTCGCAGATATTTCCAGATGCTTTTGTGCATTTCTGTGCTCATTGTATCGAGGCTATTTGGTTTGGCTCCAGAATCGCCGAGAGCCGCAAAGGGACCGACAGGGTCGTGAGAAGCTGTCGTTTTTGCTTGGACAGGTGCGAAGTGGCGCGCTGGGTTCATTCTGTATGGTTCAAGTCAGGAAGATAAGAAGCTTACTTAACTTACTGTGATCTCAGGCTCAAATTTCCAAGCTTAATGTTTTGAACTCATGACCTCTGCCAGAATTTCATGGAATTCCCAGCTGGCTGAGTTTGGAATAGGTTGCATATAGGTTTGGATGATTTTGGATGTTTGTGATTATTTGTGATTATTTGTGAGTATGTTTGTGACTGTCTGTATGTGTCTGCAGTTGAAGAAAGGAGCTCTGGCTCGAGTCCCTTAGGACGTCTCACCATGGAGGATGAAGGCAGGCGGAAAGCGTTGAAGCTCGACCTGGGCAACCTCACAGAGAAGAACATGGGCCAGCTGAAGAAACTCAACACAGCTACCTTCCCAGTGAAATACAAAGACCAGTTCTACCTGGACCTGGTGAAGTACTTTGACTATTGTCGCCTCGGCTTCTATGCAGATGTTCTGGTTGGGTCCATTTGCTGCCGATTAGAGGACAGAGAAGATGGTGGCAAGGCTCTATACATCATGACCCTTTCCATTTTGGAGCCCTATAGGAAGCGCAACTTGGCATCCCAGCTGGTCCAGTGGATACTGGACAGAGCACAGAGCAAGGAATGCCAGGAGAAAGATGTTCGAGAGATCTATTTGCATGTGCAAACATCCAACAAAACTGCATTGCAGTTTTACAGGAAGTTTGGTTTCAAGGTGACGGAGAAGATTTGTGACTACTATCACAACATTGATCCACCTGATTGCTATGTACTGCGCCGCCCTATGAACGGCCATGACCTTGCGCACGAGGTTTTGGACATCAATCCGTGAGCGACCATGCGGAAGGAAAAAAAACTACGACCGCAGTCAATGACACTTTGAGAATTTGAGAGTTTGAGAAACGTCAATTCCCGGAGCAGCCAAGGAAAGGCATTTCCAGTTGATGGGGAAGTGATCCAGTATTTAGAGGGGACCATGTTGCCATGATGTTGGCTCATTTGAAATTTGCATGCTAACCACATCTAATCACAATAGCCAAACACAGGCACGGTAGCGCCCACATTTGACCATCTGTTTTCATGCGGTGCTTTGAAGAATCAGATGGTTAAGTTGCCTGCAAGCAGCCGCAAACATGTAAACATGACACATATGTAAGAAAGGTCTATTAGGCATGACATCCTTGGAGAAGCCTTTGGGTCATGGTGTAACTTGCTTTTGCTGATACATTATATATGATGTCGTTCCGGTGCTGGACATGCGCTGGTGTCCTTTCCTGCCTTCTCGCATTGTCCGGGTCTAAGCAGAGAGCATTGAAATCCAAGCTGGCAACACTTTCGAAACTTTCAAGCTTTGTCGGCTCAAGATTTGCAAAAATTGTTGGGGATCCATGGTCTTCCTTCTGGTTCCTTGTGCAGTTCTCTCATGTTCTCTCCACACCTGTGCTTTGCCAAGGCGGGTTGGCGCTCTGCCTTCAGTCAAGACTCCGCTGGGTGTGGCAGAAGGAATTTTCGCCGCTGACGGAGTGGCAGCTTGGCCCATGCAGTCTGACTTTATTTCCTTCGCTCCGCCCTGGAATGGGGGAATGGGGCTTGATAAAGCGTGATTGATAAAGCTTCATAAGCCATGGAATTTACAAATGTCAGCTCTTCATATTCCAGGGAAGCTTCTGCAATCTTTAGTGCAGACGAATACATCTTTAGAGAGCAGGTTGGAAATCGGGGAAGTTCAGTGACGCTGAGGAGCGTTATGGGGGCATCCCGTATGCTCAGCCGCCACTGGGAAAGAGGCGTTTCGCCGTGGCCGAGCTTTTTGACACTCCGTGGCCCGCAGGGCGTTTGGATGCTGCTTGACTAGCAAGCGACAGTAAAATCGATTGGCAAACTCGTGTCTTTTTGTTTTCCCATACGACGCATGCTTTTCTTGAAATGCAAAATATGTCAGGCTCGCAAAACGGGAGCTCCCTGCATCAACAACCCTCTTGGAGACCCGCGGTCCATGCCGCTGGATGCAGATTCTCCACCTTCACCCAATGAGGACTGCTTACATTTGAGCGGGCCTTAGTCTCGCCGCGGCGGTCCTCAATCCAGCATTGATCAAGTAAGTCAAAGTCTCAAACAGTCACAGTGAGTCAAAAGTGTTTTTCCAAAAATTGGGCTGCAAAGGAATATTTGGAGACCTTCCAATTCATCGGGGCCGCATCCTGTGATGGTCTACAACTTTGGTGGTGGACTTTGTAGCGGCTATGCAGGAAATCCATACTTCAATGGTTGCTTGGACTCCAAGAGTTTCGGCGCTGCAAGTTTTGTTCTTGTGCTTGAAAGCCTTACAAAAGTGCGTGAACGGAAACACCATTTCCTCCCCTCAACAATGGCCGGAAATGCAGGTCATTTCCTTGTGTTGGTTCAGGTGGCCATGCAAACCATTTTACTTTCCATCATACTTTTTCTAATTCCATGTGTGTGGCTTATGTTCGCATCCAGGCTCAAAGTTTGCCATTGAGCACGGCATTATCGATTCTTGGTTCATGAGAAGCTGAGTGATAGCTGTGGTGGGTTGACTCGTTGAACAGTGTCATGTGACTAATTACACAAGTTTGTATTGATGGAGTACAGAGTACACTTATTCATGCCCGTGCCGTATCAACTTCAGCCATGAGTGGCAAACGTCAACATGATTGCATTCCTTTTCACACGCAAGAACAATAGGTAAATCTGTCACATTTGAAATTTATTTCGAATTTGACATGCTCAAAGAGCCCTGGATGCTGACCACTCTGAGGTTGTCACAGTCTCATACCGCCTGGGGGCGCTTGGCTTTCTGGTGTCTGAAGACTTTGACGGTCCCGGGAATGGTGGAATGAGCCTCGGCTGCAGATGCCAGTCCGAACAGATCATTTGGATTCATTTGGGCATTTTCCCTCTTATTTCGAAGATGTTACCGAGTCCTGACAGATTGCGTCCGAATTGAATCGAATTGATATGGCCTAAGGAATGGTATTCGTGACATTGCCACCGCACTCAAATGGATTCAGAGGAGCGCAAAAATGCATTCAACAAGAAGCTACATTCAATCAAAATTTCTTGATCTTGGACAACATAACATATATTTTTCATTGATGGCAGGTTCATCCCTTACTTCAAGGGCCAGGATCTTAGTCTCCGACATGCTTACTTAGCAAGTTTTGGATGATACTTCTGACTTCTACTCATTTCTATTTCCTACATCCAGTTTCATCAGTTTCATGTAGTTGACCAATGTTGACCATGTAGTTCCATCACCGTTCCATCACTGTTCCATAATGTTTCTCCAGTTCATCTTGTACACTGAGGCGATCCCAGCAAGGTGACGGTCTTTGGCCAAAGCTCTGGAGCATATGCCACTTGCACCTTGACCGTGGCGCCTGAAGCAAAAGGCCTTTTTCGTGGGGCAATCCTGCAGTCAGGCAAGGGCATTTGCGGCAAAGGCAGATGTCCTGTGCATGACCATTGTCATACAAATGTGTCAAGTGTGCGTACAGTATTTATAGATATATTATTATTGTTATTATTATTGTTATTATTATTATTATATATATATAATATAATATGAATGTAAATCCAGATGAGTCACCGACAAAATTATTGTAATACTAATTCAGTCTTGCTTCGCCTTGGCCTTGCTGAGGGGTGTGCAAAACCTTCATAACCGATAGGGGACGACCCTAATTTGTGCATGGCGTAGAATGAACAAGTAATTTCGTCCTGTGCATCATGTATGCCAAATGAACTGCGACAGCGGTCCTGCTTCGCTTTGGTCTAAAGGGGGTGAGAAATTTCTGAGAGGCCCTTGCTTCGGTGGACCTCCCAATAGAGGTGCCTTGGCTTCTTTGGAATGTCCAGACAAGTCTGAGTAAAAGATCTTCAAGGATCTTCAGAGTCCTAAGGTCCTAAGTCCTAAGGTATGTTGTGAACGTATTGGTTTTTTCCAGCTAAACAGCAGCTTGACTGAGCTTGACCTCCAGGCTGGGGCCCGCGCAATATCAGCTACGGGCTTCAGATCGCAAAGGAAGTCATGGCTGCTGTCAACGTGACCAGCCTGGAAGAGTTGCGAAAAGTACCTGCTGAAAAGGCTGGAAATCGCTGAGATGGTTGATTGATTTTTAGGCTTGAGCTGTGAAAGGTATGAAAAGAGCAGTATCATTGTGAATGAAGCATTTCTACAAAGAATTTGTCTCAAACTCTATTGAAACATGATCAATGAGATATTCGTGTGACGTGCGTAGGTGCAGTGGCCTGCTTATACAATGTGTCGTGGCTGAATCAAGCTATCAGATTGCTAGCCCAAATCAATAGGTTCAGACTCAGATCATGTACAGATACATATTGATATATATGTAACTGTATGTATAAATATATTTATAGATACACGTGCATGCATATACGTATATGAATAAAAAGACCTCCTCGCGGTGGGCCGTGGGAGGTCATAGTTAGATTTGCTGCTCTGTGTCAGGAATGATCCAGCTGTGGCTCCATACTTTTCAGGCTACTTTGAGGACCGTTTGCAAGACACAGCAACCAGCAATAATCAGCATTTGATGTAGGCATCAGGGAGGGTGTGAGGAGCAGGTCAGATGTTGTTTTCTTGCAGATGAAACTCACAAACTGTTCTTGGAGAGAGCTGGCAGATTGGCAGGGGGTGGAAACTGCCTTTTGCAGTGATGCGCCTATATTTTGCGGTGGCATGTAGCAAGCTGATGCAACCTGACCTTTGCGCCGATGTTTAAATCTCTTTTTCATTTTCTTTCACTATTTTTCCAGGATCCTGGTTTCCTTCCAGCCAGTGCAGATCAGCTTTGGGCGGCAGGGAAGGTCAATCCTAAGAGCATCATGGTAGGCAGGGCCGGGCCTTTGCTAAACATGCTGATCAAGGAGTTTTATCAATGTTTCAAATGTGACACACACACACATAATCAAAATTATATATATATGGTATATATATATACACATCGTACTTCCTGGTGTACACAAATACGAACATCCAGACCTCGATTGTGGGTTCTCGTTTCTGCATGTTGACGGCATTTGACTTTTCTTGTCAGTTTACGTATATCGTGTTCATTTCGAAACTATGTTGGGATCTTCTTTGCCCTGGGGGTGCTCAGCCAAAGAGTCAGAATAAAGAACACAAAAAATCAGCCTTTCATTCGTCGAAGTTGAAAGACATGATTAATCTGTTCAGGCTATGCTTCAAAAGATGGTACGGCGGCATTCTATAGCGTCGCACCAACGATGGGATATGTTGTCGGCGACAAGAACCAGACTCTGGGCTTCAAAAACATCTCATGGTCCAATGGTCTAGCATGGTTTAGCATGGTCTAGCAGTCCATGCTTTCATTTCAAATCGTCCCAGGAGCACCTCATGAACGAACCCCTTTACCTTGGCCATCCTTGGCCAGGACAACGGCGAAAGATTACGAGGAGGCAATTCGAAAAGTTTGGGGTTCCAATGCGGATGCTGCCCCTCGGCCCATCTCCGCCCATCTCGGCAGATCATCGACACATCGACCAATCGCAGCTGAGGTTCTTCTGCAGTATCCACTTTCTCGTTTTGAAGGTAGCCCGCAAAAGGCCTTCCTACAGGTAGATGCAGATTCAAATGTCATTTGTCCAAGCTATCAGCTGCTTGCCTGCCTTGGAAATGTGAAGATCACGAAGCGGAACTTGTTTTTGTACGAGTAAAACATAGTAAAAATAAATCTAGAATTAACAGTCCTCCCAACCAAGGCTTTTGCAATATGCGCAGGTGGGGAGTGCAGAGTGCACTGGATTGCACCCAGCGAAGAACTGCATCATAATGACATCAGATGTTTTGGTGTTTCAGGGAGTGATGCGTTTGACTTGCCCAGAGAGAGAGAGGTCCAATCACTGGCAGGCGGCAGATATTCCCAGCTGGGCCTTTCAGTTTGCTCATTTCATCCCTTCTAAAAGATCTGATGGTTGGGGCTGCTCCAATGGACCTGAGCTGGATGTTGCACCACCACGTCGTGGGGCCTACACGCCACTTGGAGCATTGGAGCGGACATTGAGCTGTTGGAAACCGACTCACACGGACACGTCCAAAGGGAATGGAAGACTCTGCAAGCGCTTTTTTTTCTGCCAGTTTTGCGTCGAAGAAAAAGACAGAACAGCGAAGAAGTAAAGGGACTTGGGCCGTTGGTAAGAGCATCAAACCAGAAGCAGTGAAACTTTTCCAGGAAGCTTTTTGCTACTCACGGTGATGATGCGACTTGGCATGGAGTGAAAAGGTGAACATGTCCGACACGTCCTCGATTTTTTTGTGATTTCGTGTGATTTCGAGAGCTTTCAAGTGGCTCGAGTTTCGGAGAAGTCATGCAGGTAAAGTTTGTCTTTGGAAACGAGGCCAGGGCAGCAGAGAGCACACTGAGCACACTGAACGGATTTAGAAGGGCTCGTTCTAATTCATTTTTAATTCATTTTTCATTCATTTTTGGGGGTCGAAAACCAATGAAAGTAGGTACTTAAGTGGTTCAAGAATGCTCAACATGTGGTTCATCTTCAGGTTCCTTCTTTCATTCCTCTTCCTTGCTCAGGTTGGTCCAGATGGACTTGGACCTCCAAACAACAGGACACAACTTTCCTGCAGTGCGGATGTCAGTTTGATGTTTGATGTTCCAAAACGGGATCGGATGAGCCTGATCACTTGTCTTTGCAGGACAGTGTGTACCTTCACACCTGGGGAACGGATGCTGAGCGAGAAGATACGCCACTTGACTGCATTTCGGTCAATTATTCGCTGGCGAGCAGGAAAAAAAGTGGAAAACATGTTGCAGATTCCCGCAATTACAGAGTCTTGCAAGTCTTGCGATTCCTCCCTTGCATCCAGAAGTACGTTCTGTGCCTATTCTTGCCTTCAGACGAATTGTGTCGTGCATCTCAGGTGCTCGTTGGGCTTCGTTTGCAGCTTCCGGACAGCCATTTGCTTGGCCAGAGTATGTTGGACGTGCAGAAGTGGCTCCCACCCTTGCATCTTGGCAAAGAGGTTGAACAGATTGACGGGTCTATGATGATATGCCTTAAGGGCCTCATGCGGAAGCAATCTCACAGGTTTCTTCCATGTATATTCATGTATCAAGGTTGAACACCTTCAATCAAATGACAGTGTATCTATACAATACTGAGATCGGCTGTCCTGCCTAAAGATCTTGAAGATTCAAAGATCTACTATGATGTACTGATCTCTGCTTGTTGGAAGTACTGAGATCTTGTCAGATGCGGAAACCGATGGCCTCGGGATAGCTTCGCAAGCTGGACTTCACGCAGCTGACTGCAGCTTTTGGCAGAGGTCTGGGACCTTGATAAATCCTTTGATAATTGGTAAAACACAATTCACTTTATGTTTTTATCAATAGTTCTGTGTTCATTTTTTTAATTTTTAAGTATGTTTTACTTTTAGTCTTAGTATGTCTTAGTTACATTTTGAGACACTTGAATCGCATGGCCAAGGCTCTGGGCTCAACCGAGCATCAACTTTGTGTAGACGCTTCTGCGGAAAGATAGCTTAACCTCTTGCCCTCTTGCCTTAGCAATATGCTGCAAAGTTTTAGACCATTCAGGCGTCCAAAGGACTCAAGCCTTGACAAGCGGGCAGTAGGTAGTGTCAGTGGATTGCCAAATTCTCAATGTCAATCAGACATTTTGGCATAGGATCAGAGAAGGGCGAGAAAAGCTGACCTGCTTTCTGAGCTGCCTTCCAATTTTGACCTCTTCGCATTTAAGAGCAAAGCCATAGATATTCCTGGCAGGTGCCAGGGGAGGAGGAACGCAGCGCCTGGGAGCTCTGGGCAGAGGCAAGGTTTGGCTGATCCTGCGAAGGGCTTTACAGGAACACATGTAAATGAGTGAAACTTTTGCCACTCTCGTCAAACTCTTTGCGCAAGTTGTTCAAACTTTGAAAGCGCGATGTCTTGATATATCTGGCGCGTCGGACCCCCGGGCCCAAACTCCAGAAATGAGTACAATGGGCCCCTATACCATGCGCTACAAGAGATCTGTGCACCGTGTTGCAGGGGGATCTGTTTGTGGTTCCTGCTGTGTCAATA
>Ga0126342_10012348_pt1 | contig 15233 bp, 12 predicted proteins | sample Cyp1metagenome_FD_92528 | JGI IMG/M metagenome (GOLD analysis project Ga0126342, IMG submission 92528) | Coral microbial communities from Lord Howe Island, Old Settlement Bay, Australia - Cyphastrea 1 metagenome | ecosystem: Host-associated > Invertebrates > Cnidaria > Coral ...
ATATATATATATATATATATATATATATATATATATATATATATATATATATATATATATAGATATATATATATATAGATATATATATATAGATACATAGATATATATATATATATATATGTATATATATAGAGATATTTATTTATATATATATATATATAATGAACATAGCAAAAACGCAGGTGATTATGGTAGTGATTGGATTGGTCTAAGGGAAATTTTACAGGAAACCATAGATTTTCCCATTAAATATGGGGTTTTCCTGTAAATTTTCCCTTAAACCAATCCAATGAGGTAGTCATAAGAATGTCATCAGTATGGTGCCTCCATGTGAATTTGTGCCCCTGGTCAGCGTCCTTTGCAACTCCCTCGTTGTGACATTGTGCAGTGGTAGCACGCTTGCAGATACCCACGTCTCAAACTTGTGGGCCCTCAATTGGGCAGCGCGGTTTCCCCTCCTTAAACATGATAATTAATGATAATTTTTATAATTACAATCAATAAGGATTGTTTTACATTGTGCATATATATATATATATGTTTACATATACTTGTAGCATATCTACAGTTCTTGGGTGTCATAAACCAACAAACACAACTGGGACAGGGAAAAAGGCCACCGCAGGGCAGATGGCTCAAAGGGATTGCCGATCAGCCACCCCTGGGATTGGCTGCAGGGAAGCTCAGGGGATCAAAACCTACGACCTTTGGGGATGAACATCCAGAAATTTCCCAGCATATCCCAGCTATTTTGCTGTGAACTACAGGGGGTTCTATGGGGTTTTGATCAGCTAATCGGCAACTGATCAACTTGGGATCGGCGTTTGGAATCACATAACCTGCCCTGCCCGGTTGTTAATGCATACACTCGGCAGGTTGTTACGGTGTTACAAGTATGTATGTATGATTGTATGTATATGATTGTATATGCACGTACTTGATGTTCGATCCTAGTTGGCACGATGAACCGGATTGCTTTCACATTCATTCTGAATGAAACCACCAGGTACTGTATTAGTATCCATTTGTTGATTCATTGGATGGTTTGAGGGAGAATTTACGGTCAAACATATGTGCTTGAGGCCGCGGATGAGTTTTCGCGATGCTGATGAGTGGGCGGCAGTGGCCGATTGGGCGGAGGCATGATGGTGTCATGTCATATCATGTCTGTGCTGGAAGTACTGGAGGTGGTTTACAACATACAAATATATATATATATACACACATATATACACATATATATATATATATATGTTATAATCCATATAACTGGGATATGTTTTGTGATTATTACACCTCAGTACTGTAGCATTTAATTAGCCACACCTGCGTGCGCCCTCAAGAACAACATTGGTAATGTACTTGCCATGTTTGCTGGGGCAAATCTCTGCATGTGTTTCCCCCTTCTCGTCTTAGTCTGAAATGACTTGTCTTATTTTCTTGTACTGTTGTGCTTGCTACCCTCCGGAAAACGTTTACACAACGAACTGGAAAGATCCAGCATTTTCCAGCTGGGTAAATCCACTATTTCTATGGTCATCTACCAGTCTTTTGGGGATGGTCGAGGAATTCCTGGGAACGGGGATGGGCCATACCCTATCTTTTGACCATGCTGTGATGATCCCAATTGATGTTTGCTGATAAACCAAGGTAGATATATCGAACTAGTGTGTGGTATATGAACTTATAACTCTTAAAACCATTTAGAACCTATGTTTGCTGGCTTACAACCTAGTTCGATATGTCATAAACACCATTGTTGGCCTAGTTAGAATGCAACGTAGCCAGCTATGGGTCACCACGTTCAATCCCACCTGGACCTAGGATGATGATCCGCATTGGCTCATATACTCATGGGATGGGTTGACACCACCAACCAAGCCCCCTGTTAAAAACAAAAAGTAAAAGGTATGGTCCGATTTAAATAACATATGTAACATATATTAACATATGAGATATGATATTTTTAGAAGTCTTGGATATGGAAATCCCGAATAAGTTGAAACATCTTGAGCACCTGGGAAATAATCGGGAAATATAATCTACAATCCTGTCCCCTAATATGAAGCACCCCGATTCTATGGTCCTAAGTGTATGTAATGCCCCTACTAAGCCATGGTTTTGGTATGTTGTTGGAGGGTGTACAATATGAACGGGGGAACGGATTATATGTGTATACATATATAGATAGATGATGATAGATAAATTTCCCAACTTCTTGGTTGTAAAAGCACCATTGACTGAGAACTATAGCTATGTCCACTTTGTTCAAGGTGAGGCCCCCCTAGCTAAGTCCACTTATACCTTGGTGCTGGTGAAGGATATATGATATATGATATATGATATAATTATAGTTTGAGTAATGAGTTATACTGGTTATACTAGTATAATAAACCAACATCACTACAAAGGTGTCACCTTGCACATCGAAAAGCCGAAAAACGGTCAGGCCCTGAACGCGGCGTCAGATCCCGGTCTGCTACGGCAGCTGGCCTTCCAGCCGCCGTGTCCGGAAACCAGCGGGTGTCCTTTGATGTACCCTCTGGTAAACTAACATAGCTATGGAAAATCACCATTTTTAATGGGAAAATCCACTGTAAATGGCCATTTTCCATAGCTATGTTAAATTACCAGAGGGTAATCAGATTTCATCCACCAAATTACGTACGATTTGTTGGATTCTTGAGATGAGTAAGTTTTGATCCAAAAATTCACATATTGAAAAATCATCCGAAAAGAGATCTAGGTTTCTTGAAGTTTGGGAGATTCGAAAGCCTCATTTGAGGCATGTGCAGGTCCTTGACTGCTGGACTGAGGGCAATGGGAGGGTAGGTCCATAGGTGAAAAACAAACTTTAACATTGGATTTGCCAAACAGAGAAGCACCAATGTTTGGTGGAATGATGGTTCGAAGCATTTTGATGTGCTGAAGTGTCCACATTTGCCTGACATGACTCCAAGGAAGATGTATTTTCTTCGGGCCCAGATAGATTGGTTGTTGGCTGTTAGTCCCATCCCCAGCATGTTATAACATATTAATTAACCCTATACTAAACCATGCTTTCTGGGGGTGTCAGACATTAGAAGGGATTAGTTGCCTGGTGCCATGATGACCAGCGCATCTTAAGGTGTGCCCTTCAGCGAAGGAACACCGACGCAAGGCGCCGCTGTCGTGGATTTCCCGCTCGGGTGTCAAGCTGCTGTTGAATTTACCCTTCGGCAAGCATGGCAATGGACAATTCCCCATACATATCCAGAATTATTGCCCAATGGGAGAGTCATCTATTATATAAGTATATATATAAGTGGTATTTTCCATTGCCATGTTTTGATTACCGGAAGGTAATGTTTATGCATTACTATGATATTGAATCCGCACGGAACCTTGGTTTCGTTTTTGATCTAGTTATTTTGATTCATTTTGGGTACCTTAATCGGGGTAGTTCATATTGAAGGGATAGGATTGCAAACTTTATAATGGATGTGTGTGGCACATACATGACATGAACACACACATATATATATATATGTATATATATGTATATATTATGTGTGTGTGTATATCTGACTGGATTGTTTTCAAATGATTGACTACCCACTTAGCAGCTATGCCTCCAGCTGCTGGGCCCATTCCCCCCTGCATAATTTCATGCTCTGCAGGGGCTGTGGGCCCGGCACCAGCCCAAACTTTACGAAGAGGCTCAGGCGGGCAATCTGGAGAAAGAATCAATGGATTGGTTTTGTTGGGAAAATCGTGGAAAATCTGTAGGAAATTGTGTGGTTTTTCCATGTTTTTCCCACAGAAACCATGAGGTTTCCCATGGTTTCCCGTATTTTTCCTCTGATACCAATCCGCTGATTGAACAATTGGTGTCTTAGAGTGTTTTCCTGCAAAATCCTGCACATGTGCTTTCAACAAATAGGACAATTTGGGATCGATCGCTTACTGGATCTACCCAGGCGCGTCATCTAGTCGATTCACACAGCATGGGCGCTCAGCGGCTGGAGTCTGGCTGGGATGGCAAGGTTGATTAGGACTATATCTCTTAAAGGAGTTCACTAGATGGTTGAACATGGATAAACATGGATTGTATACGTTCATGTCAATTATCTTTGGTTCAGATATTTATGATTGATTATGTATGTGATGGTGTGGCTTGTGAGCGTTGTGATGTTCTATAACATCTTAAAACTATACAAGTTGAGGGTGATTTCAATATCCCAATGTTCAATCCTGGTCCATGTGCGTATCTTATTCAGTGGGTCCGCTCCTGTATGTCACCTATTCCAAAAAAAAATCTATCCAATGATCATATTTTTCCAGTACTTCTTTAAGTTCTATTCTGGTTGGTGGTTTCAATCATTTTTATTTTCCATAATATATGGGATGTCATTCTTCCCATTGACAAACTCATATTTTTCAAGATGGTTATTGCACCACCAACCAGATATATATATATATATATATTATTCATTAGATCAGGTATTAATCACTAACCACTATTAATCACTATTAACCATGCTTTAAACCACCAACCAGTATTTATTTATGAAAGCTGTTTTTGTTGGCTAAACTCAGCTGGGGCAGATTTTCGGGCAGATCTAGGGACCTTCGCACAGGGGGGATGAGCTTCCCAGTCTTCTCAGAAGTCGAGGTGGCCCTGAAGGCCGTGTAAGTCATCGCTGGGAGAACTGGCGGTCTCAGCGGGTTTCCCACATATCCCTAGGCTATGTATACAAGTAACAGATGTATGGGGTATATATGGGAGAATGGGATAGCCCTATTTTTCCTAAAAGTTCTTGTTGAATACTTAAGTATTTGGAAAAGTGTTTGAAACCACCAAGCTGGAATGTGCTGGAATTTGAATGAAATTGATGGAAATTTAAGCGTTGATACTGCTGGATTTGGCCATCGAGGTTCAATATTATAGATAGGTTTGGAGGATGCTGCTGCAAATGGAGTTGGGGCGAAGGCAGGGTCACAAAGCAACCAACCCTCAAAAAGGGCAGCTCAACATGTCAGGCTTGATTGAACTATTCAACCATTTGCAGATGACATGGAAAGGACCAAGGGTCACCTTCGGAATATCTCCGTCCGAGCACTGCATACCGCAATTTTCAAAGTCCATAGGATGGTATAGGACCGCAAACCAGATTCACCCAACTGAAACATGAGGAAAACCATTGGAAAATTGGAAAAATCTAGAAAAATCCAGTAAGAATCCATTGAAAATCCATCAAAGATCCAGTGGCTCAGTGTTTTTTTTCTCGGGCGCCTCTAGAGGCGAGGCCTGTCCGTTGCATCTGCCGCCATGGCGCCACATGGCGCCGTCCAAGGCGTCCAAGGCCGGAATTGTTGTTATTTTACTAGAGAAAATGGTGGAGTTCACCAAGAAGTAAGAGGATAACTCTCTATATTATATATATACTATATGGATATTATGTTATATATATACAATATATGGATATATATATATATATAATATATATATATATGTATGGCTATACCAGGAAGTTGGAAAATGGTGGAGTTCCAATTTCATGAGGATTTAAGTATCTAAAAATATCGCGGGATTTCACAGCGGGTCCCTTTTGGAATTGGGTAGTTAAAACGTTTCACCCTGAAAGCTATGGGGGATATACAACCAGCTATCATACAACCAGCTATCATGGGGATTTTTGTCGGGCTTGGGACGGGATATATTCACCAACAATATGAGTGCTGTTTGGTGGCTTGGAACATTTTGTTTTCTCCATATATTGGGAATAATAATCCCAACTGACTTTCATATTTTTCAGAGGGGTTGAAACCACCAACAATATGATTGTGTTTGATAAAAATGGTTGGTATGCCCATGTATGCTCTATTTATAATCGATTTATGGTGATTTTCGATGAAAAGGAACATGACGGCCACCCGTTAGATGGAATGGGGTAACCTCTTTTCAGAGAACCCCCATGTACAGGATCTACTAAGATATGCGGATGAAAGTGGCATACTATAATTAAAGTTGTTCGTTTCACATACATTGCATACTTGACAGTTTTTTTGGATGACACATGATGTTTTGACATAATGTTTTGATCCTAGAGCCAGCTGAGTGTAGGTGAATCTGCGAGATTTGCGATGGGAGGTCAGGAGCTTAGAGATCACCATGGTCAAATCCACTGAAATCACAGAGCAAAGAGTGAGAAGGAGCTGAACAAGAACATCCAAGAACATCAACATCATACTGCACTCATTTTGTACATATATATATATATCATTGATTATCATTGTATGTATACATATATATACACATATACTTATATATATAGATAATTATATGCATATACGATGTATACTGTATACCAATAATTTCATCATGAGACATTGCCAGTCGTGAGGCAGTTCTCCAGCTCCTCAGAGAAAGCAAGGCACGGGATATTGAGGATGGTTGCGAAATCCTGCACCACCTGGGATGGTAGAAAGCCTATAAAAAATGGGATGTTTACCAGCAGTTACCGAAAAAAAACTGGTGCAGGATATCTTCCAGCGTACAAACTTGCCATCCCAAAGCCGCAATCGATCTCTAGGCCCCATCCGTGGCCCTACTGGGTGCTGCAGTGGATTCCTTGGGGCGTCAGCGGCAATGGCACAAAGTCATGACTTTGCTGCAGCAGATGGAGGAGGCCTACTTCGGTTGGACGGTTTTGGGGGAAACCTTCAATATTCTAATGATTTCAATACCAAACACTACTAAAAAAATACCAATGTTGAATGGTGTTTGGGGACCCCAGTTTTTATAAACCTTCGTTTGTGGTGCTCCGGGTGCCGGCAAAACTGTTCAAAATTCATTTTGCTCGCATATTTGGTCATGCGATTCAGTATTTGGTGCCAACGGCACTGTCGCATCGGTCTTGCGTAGAACACAACCAATACCTTTTTAAGAGTGTAAACTTGATTACAGGCCATAGGGTTATGGGATTTGAGGGTTTTAAAATTGATATAACTGTTGCAACGTCACTTTCCGGCTGACAATCCCGAACATTTGTGAGGCCTCCACACAAAGCAACACCATCCTCTTGAATGCGGCGCTGAACTCGCTGACTGGCAGTTGGCTTTCGGCTTTTGCCCTGAAGCAGAAGATGGACTGCTGTTGGAGGTTAAGCACAGGCTTAAGACGGCAAGGGCCTGTTTTGACTTGTGTATCTGATATGTGTTAATTTTGTGGTTGCATAGATATGATGTGTATGGATGTTCATGTATTTAAAATCCATGTGTTCGCTTGGTATGTGACAGCATTTTGGTGGTAATTTGACTCACCAGGCAGCATCAATCGTTTGGAAACGCTTTGGTTTGCACCTTGGAAGGACCTGACCGGACTGCAACCCGATGTCATCACCTGGAACACGTTCCTGGCCTCAACGGTTGATCCCTAGATGCTCATACCTGGGAGGCCCGTGAAATAGGGCCAAACGGGTTTGCCTCAACATACATAAGATACGGGGCGCCCTTGTGATGTTGATTGGAACATTGATGATAAACCAAAAAGTTTTAATGGGATTTGGTGATGCCATATTTTTCAGACAAACTCGAATAAATGCTCAAAGTTTACATAGTTAAGAGGGGACACCAGAGAAACAAAAACATTCAAGCCAGGAAGATATAGGTGAGTTGAGCTCTAAGATCCAAGATATCCAAGATCTCTGAACATTTCTGGGATGATCCTACGGCAGGTTGTTCAACGGCCCGTCACGCCACTCGCCACAAGGCTTTCCAACAGCTGCACCAAGAGCACCGCATGGCATGTGGCCTTCCACTGCCTCGCTGCTCTCACCAGGCCAGCCAAATGCTCGCTTCACTGCCCAGGGTGTTATGGTATCCATCAAGATCCATGATTTGAAATTATGTGTGGCTGATGTTTCCAAATGCTTCCAGCAAGACATGGTGATTTTCCAACAATCCTTGGCCATACTTGGTTTATAGTAACCTCAAAAAAACTACAGAACAGTGCTTCTATCTATCTATCTATCTATCTATCGATCGATCGATCGATCGATCGATCGATCGATCTATATATTTTTTGTTATATTATATACACTTCATGTCTCCAGGTTTCTCGCTTTTTTTTTGGCTGGGGGGGCTTGCAATAAGCACGTCCAGATCAACGGCAGGCGCAGCTTGGAAGCGAGCGTGGCCAGTTACGGTGCGGCCACGGGCGGTTTTTGGCAGGACGCCGTTGCACTGAGGACTAGGATGCCACTGGGGCTGTGGGGCCAAGGGGGGGATGAAAAACATGGGAATGCCTCGGGTGAAAATTGTGGATATTTGAGTATGATATTTCCCATAGGATCCATGTATGGTATATATGCTAACATGTGGGGTATATTGATGGTAAATGTTACATAATGTTAGCATATATACCATACATGGATCCTATGGGTTTGTGGGTAATTGTTGATATTTGTTGATCAAGTCAGAGGTATTCAAATTTATTTTTGATTTTATGATGATGGGAATTGTGATAAATAGGAATAGATTGTTTTCCTTCGACCTATAAACACTCAGTTCCTCCCTCGGTGTGGGTAGGACTAGCATGACATTTATTTCTGACCCATGACTTGAGAAACATCAGGGCTGCAGGGCAAAGAGTGGAAGCAAGGAAACCTCAGCAGCAACTTTTGAGCCTTCAAGCAACAAAACTTCCAAAAGGTTGAACAAGTTACCCTCTGGTAATTTAACATAGCTATTGAAAATGACCATAGAAATAGTTGATTTTCCCATTAAAAATGGTGGATCTTTCCATAGCTATGTTAGCTTACCAGAGGGTATGTGCAATTTTTTCGGCAGAGAAAGGATAGCAAAAATGACTGGCCTGCTCGGGTTTCGGCACACACTGCGCCGACTCATCGATTTCTTTTCCAAGGTTGGAGCGTGGGCTGCATGGAAATCGGATCATCAACAATGGGGTGCTGGGTGTTTGCGCGACTTGGAAGCACTTCCCAGTCAGTGCCTGTACCGCATTTTCCGGCAGAAGAAGGGCAGAAGAAGGTAAGCCGGACTTTCCGACATAGGGTCCACTCTTCCAGAACATATGAGCTGTGGTCAATACTCATGGTTAATAACCATTAATAGGGGCTAGTCATCCAATGGTTCCACTCGGGATTTAAATTAACATAAATTAACCATTATTTTTGGATCCTTATTATTTTAAATTAACCATTATAAATTAACCATTATAAATTAACCATTCATGGTTCAATGGGATGACCATCAACCATTTTTTGTGAGTATTGACCATGGCTCATATCAGAACATGTTGAAATTCGCCGTGGGCTCTCCAGGAAATTCAGCGTCCCATGCTGATAGAGTGACGCAGTGACCCCTGAGACAGTTGCTATAGGCGAACTAAGTGTCGTTTAACATGTTTAACTATACGGATAACTATACGGAGAACTAAGATTGAACATCAGAAGGAATGCAGGTGAAAGGTGTTTCATGTCTTTTTATTGGAGTAGGATCCTCCAGAAAAAAAAAAGATACTCTCGCGAACATCCAACTACACTAGGAACATCATCGTGTTTCGCAAGAAGCACCAGTGGCACCAAGTCTCGAGCTAATGAACAATATATCAGAAAATCACACGTTGAGAAGTTCAACTTCAATCGGCTTAATTACGTTTCTTCCGGTCAGATAGCTTCATCCCAAATATCACAATACCTGACAATACCCATATTAATCCATGACTATCATCTAGTCCTTGTCTAAAATCCTTTTAGTTAAATCCTCTCCAACATCCTCAATAACTGGTTGGTGGTTTGGAACATTTTTCCCATAGTATATGGGATGTAATCCTTCCCATTGACGAACTCATATGTTTCAAGATGGTTATTGCACCAACCAGATAAGTATTTCCTGGTAAACATACAAAAAACGATGGAAAATCACCATTTTTAATGGGAAAATCAATGAAAATCCATCAAAATCCATGAAAATCTTCTAAAATATCCATCAAAATCCATGAAACGCAGCCCCAGTGGCCCCATGGGCCACATCCCCGGCCTCCTTTGGGACGAGCAGCGCCAGCGTTACTTCAGCCCCCCGCCGCGCGGCGCCGCGACGGCCACGGCGCAGCCGAGCGATGCGGCCGCCGAGCCGCGGAGGGTGGCGGAGCTGCCGGTGGCGCCAGCGGTGGCGAAGAGTTTGGCCGAAACTGGGTGGATTTTGATGGGGATGGGACGAAAATGGTGGTATAATGGGTAGATTACACCTTTTAGACAAAGTCGTTCCTTTTTTAAAGAAATGTCTATATTTAGTTGCGTCGAAGCTTTCCCTGGAAGTCGTGCCTTTTTGCAAAACGCAAGCAAACTCTGGTGATCACAGCGCACAGAGCACCCAGACCGTAGTCGGAGAGCATGCCAGGAATGCAAGCCCGGAGACAGAAGCAAAATAATGCGACCCAGGACTGCAACCTTTTCAAAGCAGTGAGAGCTTACAAACTGCCTTGGCCTCTTTCTGTGTCAGGGGGCCGTAGCTACCCAGTATCTATTTACGGAATTCTTACTGAGAACCCCATACAGATAAACCTGTTTGGGGAAGAACGTGGGCAAATAAGAAACAGTGAATCGCAAGCGCAGGGAAGAGAAAAAAGGGTGAAAGTGAAAGGTTCTGATTTGGAAAGGGTTATTTTGACGCTTGCATTCACAATGGGGGAAGACCAAAAGGCATGACTTAGGCATGACTTCTTGATGTTGCGTTCACAAGCGGGGAAAGCGAAAGGAGTGACTTAGGCATGACTTTGTCAAATCCCTGTATGGGATATTAATCTGATATAATGGATATTATCAATGGATAATCTGGATTTCTATGGATAGATGAGGCAAAGATTTTCATGGGACAAGATGGTGAATGGGTAGATTATGGGATACTTATGGGATATATGATGATATATGTAACTTATTTCTTTATGGCTGTTAATGGATAATCTGGCTGAATTATAATGACCTCATTTGCGACGTCACTGGAATGATTAGTGGGGTAAACTATCCCAAATTTGCATTTGTTTTCCGGCTGGAGAATTATTGTAACTCAGCCAGATGATATAAAGCCTACTGGGTAATTAGAAGCTGGTGAACCTAAGAACAGGATTGTTGATTTTATATAATTACATGATATATTATGTTTTTTTGGGGGGGAAGGGTTGGAAGATGATAAACCCCAAAATAGAGGATACGGGGTGCTACAAGATGACATAAACCTGCTGGGTGTTTTCTTGTAGGTTTGGTTTTGCCACAATGTTTGTATCTTTGAGTGAGCTAAGAATATGTATCTTTGAGTGAGCTAAGAATAGGACATACCAAATGTTTGACATGTCTGGTGTTTTTTTTCTTTGGGTGGTGGGGGATTGGAATGTGGTGAGCCCAAAATCTTCTTTGATGAATTTTGATGATATATGAATTATGCTTACTGACTTTGGTGAATCTTGGTTCTTTTTTGTGGGGCAAGGGTGTTGTAAGTCTATTCTTGGGTTTACCCCATAGTCCCGACCCCAACAGTTTTGCCGAAGGAAATCCAAGCATACCGGGCATGTTTTCTTTCCGCTCCGATGTTTGAGTTTTTGGTCCAGTCCTACGACTGAGAAGATGAAGAATATGTCTGTTTGTTACAAAACATGCTGAGTTTGTTGTTTTATGGGTATGGGTCAATACCTATACATGTTTAGTGGGTTATTCACATCCATAAATCCCAGCTATTTTAATTTTGGGGTTCACTAGGTACCAGGGTTTTGACATACTGCCATGTGACAAAAATGGTGGTATAATGGGTGGATTATGGGATATGAATATGATATAATGGATATTATCAGTGGATAATCTGGATGTTTTTTGTTTGTTGGCACCTTTTCCGGTTTTTTTCAACGGGTGAAGCCATCTGATGCCAATAGGAACCCTTTCGGAAGAAACGCCGCACCGAAGCTCCAGAGCCGGCAGAGCGAGACGCTTCGATCTGCGCGGTTTGTTTGGAAGCCTTTGGGGACAGGCAAAAGGTGCTTCGCTTGCCTTGCCAGCATCTTTTTCACGATTCGTGCCCTTGGTTTCCAATAGCGTACATTTTTGATCATTTTTTGATTCTCCAACAAATTGTCCAATAGCCTCGATATTTTTAACAATATGTCCATTTTCAGAAACACTCACCATGGCTCTAAGTAAACCCTGAGCAATGGGAATATCATCCACCATGAATGTTAGCAATGGCAAAATTTACCTTATGATATTCTGCTGCCGTTATATCCACTTATATCCTGTTTTTTTTTTTGGTGTTTGATTTCCCACAGATATTTTCCTAAAATTATGGTACTTACCCCTAAATCATCAATTTCAAGACGTTTTTCCCACTCGGGGTACCCCATTTATGGAAACTCCATTTTGGAAATCCAAGGTGTTTGCAGCCCTGGATGGAAAACCGTGGCAGTTGTCCCAAATGCCGTTCCGCCATCGATGCCGCTCTGGATGTGGCACAGAAAGCGGCCTCGGAACGTTGGGAAGACAAGCAGTGAGTGCTGGAAATGATGATCTGGTTGGGGGGTTCAAATGGTTATGGGGTGTTATGGGTCAAGACCCTGGTACCCGTTGGTACCCTAGGTACCTTACAATTGTTGCTTATTGGATGTTCATCCGCCCAAATGGTCATAATTGGTTTTGACCCGTCCCCATACTTGGTATTTCTTTTTTCAACCATACCAAAAGGATGATTGGTTGGGATGACTTGTGCACATGTTTGGGATAAGATTTCAACCCACCAGCCAGTGATGGAATGGTGCAAAACATGATGGGTGTGTCCCAAAAATGCTCGTGGAGTGAAACACCAGGGGAATGTCACCATTGTTTGAAATTTTCCAAAAAATGGGGGTCTCATGCGGACCCCTAATATTTGTTCAGCAAAATATTAGAAAAGAGTTGCCGGATTATTGGATATGGATGTGTATGATGTGCAAAGATACTGATTTTGTTTATCATCATTACATATTATCATTTATAGATGCATTTATTGTTTCTTATATATTTTTGGTTACATATATACGTATATATCTGGCATTAGTTCGGATTTGATTTGCAGAGTCCCCTTTCATTGGCCCGGTCTGAAATACGACCTGCCAGCTCTCCACTGCGAGAAAAAAACGTGGACCCGGGGTGGACCCAAGAGGTGGTGTCAATAGTGGGCAGCGAGGATCATGAATGGTATGTTTCGTCAGTTTACTCTCTGGCACATGGCATTTCCAGATGATTTTAGCTATCAAACCTTGCCATCTTCCATGGCTCTACTACATCACCAGAGTGGTTGGTGTATCTAACAGCATGAATGACTAATTATTAGCATGGTTGATGTATCTAACAGAATGAATGACTCATTATTAGCATGAAGCACTGCATTTATCACTATTGATCACCGTGAATCACTAGATCACTCGAGGTCTTGCTTGGGGATGAAGGGATCAATAGTCAGCAGCCACGGCACCAAGGCGAACTTTGGACAGTGGAGCTTCTGCTTGGAACAACTGCAACCTCTAAGGTGCTGCGTTTGAAGCCATGGGTTGGCGGCTGAAAGGTATGATCTGCCATAGTTTTGGAGAAAGCAGGTCAAACATAGATGATGGCAGAAATCTAGGAGATCATGATTCGATGTGGGGGATGTGAATTTGCAATCACTTGTAATCGGCATGAAAGATGAACGCAATAAGGTCACATGTTTGGCGTCAAAGCCACCAACTATCTTGGATCAGGTCATTCCTGGTTGAATCCTGGTTGACAGGTACCCTCCAGTAAACTAATAGTCTGCTATTGAAAATGACCATAGAAATAGTTGATTTACCCATGAAAATGGTGAACCTCCATTTTCCCATGGTTTTCCTATGTTTTTCCCATGTTCCCATGGTTTTCCTATGGTTTTCCCATTTTCCCATGGTTTTCCTATGGTTTTCCCATTAAAACCTCCATTTTCCTATGGTTTACCAGGCCGGGTCCCCCCAACTCATCGGCAAGGCACGCCATGATGCAATTGGACACGTTGAGTTTCAGCAGCCTCTGCAGCGCGACCGTCGCCCGCCCGTGCGACGAGCGTTTACGGGTCAGAGCCAGATGATATATGATTACACGATGATTATGTTGTTTTTTAATGACATGTTGTTATTAAATGTTATTAAACAATGCAATGTTTAGTGATTTTATGCTGTTTATGGCCTGATAATATTGATGCTATGTTGATGTTAAACCGATGTTGGCAGATCCTGGCGAGACTTCAGGGGCACAAAGGATGATGACTTTACTTACCACTTGGAGGATCATGATCATGGTGGACCGTAACCATCATAGAAATACTCTGCTAAATGTTCAATCACACAGAGAGAAACATATCAATCCCAACACGGTGTCAACCTAGATATGAATTTTCCAGATGTTGATAGACATGTAGATGTCATAGATGCCAACCGTGAGTGAATATACATCATCCCATATGTGTCATGTTATTTTTCATTGTAGTGTGGTTAAAACATGTTAAAACAATAATAAACCATCCCCCCGTCATCACCATTTTTATAGGTGGTATAAACCATTCCCAAATGGGTCTCTGTTAATTCATTTACAAATTTACCATGGATTAATAGAGGATTTGGGATACCATGAAAAAGTGGGAATCCCATCATTTCCCATCAATGGGTAGTTTATTATTGTTTTAACCACATTATTACTACTGCTAAAGGTTCATCCCATTCGGACGCTGGCCTCAGGAGAAGGGTCAACAGTGGCAGCTGGCCCTGGTGGTGCTCCCGCAGGTGGCTGAAGAGGCGAGCGGAGCGGTGCTGTGCGAACAAGAATGATTCGGGATGTTTCGTATATTTGTGATATAATGTGATACATACATATACACACACATAAATATATATAGTTTTATTTTATTGTATTATTTGTTTATTTTATTTTAGATATATTATGTGTAGTATACATTATATATATACACATACATATATAAATAATGTTCACTATACATTATATATCTATATAGAAAAAATAGAGGAGAGAGCTGTGTGTACTTAGATGTGTATATGTATTTTATGTTATTGCTATCGCTATTTATGGTAGACTCACATTTCCAGCGCAAAAACGCCCTACATCTCGCCATTGCAGGTGCACCCTTTAGGGTGCCATTTTTGACCGGTGAACTCCCAATTTGGTTATAATAGTGGTTAATAGTGG
>Ga0126342_10012349_pt1 | contig 15232 bp, 13 predicted proteins | sample Cyp1metagenome_FD_92528 | JGI IMG/M metagenome (GOLD analysis project Ga0126342, IMG submission 92528) | Coral microbial communities from Lord Howe Island, Old Settlement Bay, Australia - Cyphastrea 1 metagenome | ecosystem: Host-associated > Invertebrates > Cnidaria > Coral ...
ATATATGTTCATATTTGTTTATATCTGTACTGTAGAGTGCTTCTTGTTTTTCTATGTAGCTATGTAACCAACCGGGATCATATCCATCCCGCAGGCTTCCCCCACCTCCTGAGCTCTTCATTCAGGGTCTTCATTTTGGACGTGGAGGCCTGGCCCCGGGTCCAATGGGAAGACTATCTAGAAAAATGATGAAAAATGGAGGTTTCCTAAAATGGTGGATCCCATTTTAGGCCCCAAAACCATTGGCTTTGAATAAATTGATCCGATCTTGGATGAATTGGGGCACAGTGACACCATGTGAAACCATGGTTTTTCAGAACTTCACTGCATTAAGAACTTCATGGGATTGCTGGGTTCCCTATGTGGCTTGAAATAAGAAACCTAGGGTTCCAGTTGCCCAACAGCCATGGGATTTTCAGCAAATGAAGGTCCCAGTTTGCTCAAGAACACAGATTGTTGTTGCAGCTAAAAGCTTTTTTTCAATGGGAATTCCAGGATCCTAAAATGGAGGTACTGTACCATATAAGATCATATAAGGCCACATTTTGTGGGGATATTCCCTTACATAGGCCTTATATAGGCCTTATATATGGTAGGTACCTCCAATGAATCGGATCCTGAAATGGCCATTGATTTTTCCCTGTCCAGGAGTCCAAGAATTCCATCTCAATAAATTCATGGGTAACCTCCCAAATAGTGATGTTTATGTGCTACCAACATCTACCAACGGGTCCCCAGAACTCAACATCAGCTAGTAATATATTAGGTAGAAAGATAAGATATCATCTTGAGCTGCCCAGGGGCTTCTGTTAATCTCCGGCGTTGACCGTCCCTGCAAAGATACCTGTCCCACGACTGGTCGTTCACCCCAGGATTCGTAAGTGGCTTAGTTCACCCCCGTTATAACTAGGCTAAATTCTTTCGAACTGGGGTTATAATGGGATATGACATGATTAACCCACTTATGATCCCCCAAATGAGCATCGACCCTGAAAATCACCAATTTTGAGTGGAAGCTAATCTTCCAACCCCACACTCATGGTTGATTTGTTTGTTGAGGTCCTATTAGAAAAGCCCGTAAAATCCCACGAAATCGCCAATAAATACCATTAAATTCCATTAAATCCCGATCCCATAAATCCATTCAAATCCTATGCATATCCCATTAAATCCGATGAAATCCGATGAATTCTGCAACGAACCTCGGCTTTCTTCGTCTTCTCCTTGGCTTCCGCATCAGCCGCGGCGAACTGCTCCCGCTGCACCTTCACCTGGGAAACAAACATCCGCTTTGAACGATGGGAAAGGACGGATTCAACATGTCATAGAAAAAAGATCTGACTTTTGACCATATATATCTTAAGATATAGATAGATATATATATATAGGATGATATAGGCTTAGGTCAAATTGGATGATCAATACTTGACCCATCTTGACCCCCAATAAAGAACCACCGTCATAAACCCTCATTTCCGCGGCAAATGCACCAGGAGATCCCAGGATATCAATTCGGAGCCTCGGCGTAGAGGGACTCCGCCGCAAGAAGCTTCTCCTGGCGGCGGTGCCACCCATTTTTTGGTCCCCAAAAAATCGCTCGAAAAATGTCAAAAATCGTCAGCAAATCCAAGAAGAAATGGAAACCGATCTGAAAACGGATTCCATGGGGAAATGGAGGTCTAAATGGGCAATGAAAGATGTGAAGGTGAGATGATAAGAATTTCAGGGGTCACCTGACTGCGGGGTTTTTCTTTCCTCATGAAAAACAGACCGGAAAATGCATATACAAATGTGGGGACTCTCTTACTGATGAATATGATAAATATCTATGTGGATTTCTCCACCAAAACCATCGATTTCTGCAGCAAAAAGTTATCTCGCTGAGCCAGAAACTGGGATCTTAACCAACAGAATTGGGGAAGGGAATAGTATAGGAATATCATAGGAATATCATGGGAATATCATAGAATATCATGGGAATATCGTGGGAATATCATAAGAATATCACAGGAATATCATGGGAATGTCATTGCAATATCATGATAATATCATGGGAATATCATGGGAATATTCATTGGAATATCATGGGAATATCATAGGAATACCATGGGAATATTATAGGAATATCATGAGAAAATTGTGGGCAAATAATAATAATAATGATACTTAATAATAATAATGATAATAATAATAATAATGATAATAATATAATAGGAATATCATGGGAATATCATTGGAATATCATGGGAATATCATGGGAATATCATGGGAATATTATAGGAATATCATGGGAATACCTTGAAAACAACAGACCAAGAAACTGGACATGTTCACCACCACAGACTGGATGGTGGTTGAGCCACAAGGCATCAGTACAGATGGTCGATGCATGTCGATGTCCTTGTAAACGTGCGGCTCCACTTTGGGTCTTGCTGTTTGTAGATCTCTCAACTGCCTGCTGGCAGAGCAATCAAGCACCAGATGTAGAATCAAACCTAGGGAACTCCAATAAATCTCTGATGTAAAGTCACCGATGCATCATATATATATATATATATATATATCGTCAGTCAATGTCAGTCAAATATATGCCCCAACTGACCCACTTACTGGTGCTTTGCAGGGAATTTTCGGGAATGATCCACTGGCCAACTATCAATAATCATCCCAGCAACCCCCAGCAACCCATCCATTCCCTACGTAAAACGCACCAACCCAATCAGCCCATCATTCGACAAACGTTTCATGGTGAGTTTCCATCAGCGACTCCGCGCCTCTCGATGTTCTCATGGAGACTTTCGCAGCTTCTCACGTGGTTCCCCAAGGCCTCCAGCGAGGCCATGGAAACCACTGGGGTCCGTAAGCACGGCGTCTAAAACAGCGCAAGGGACGGCATTCCCGGTTATCCCAGTTGCGAAAAGTTGGGAAATCCAGGTGTTACATGAGGTCACCATTCGAAATAACGGTTGGATATTTGAAGATAAACATAGATTTCAATAGATTTCATATAAAAAAATGGTTGGATTTCCTGGTTTTCTGAACCCAACAAAAACATCATAAATTATTTAAACCGGTCAGCCTGTGAAGCCAATCATCCCCTTTGGCTTCAGTCAAAATTTTTATGGCTTTGTCTGAAGTGCTGAGGTGCCTGAAAAAAACTGGTTGGGTAAGTCTCGTTTTCCCCATGATGTTTTTATACAAACCCAAAAACCTAGTGTGTGTGTGTGATAATAAACCATGCAAATGATGTCTATCTTATCTTTATAATTGACACATGTAATATATACACCCCAATGTTCCCCTTACCATAGTTAGAATCCACCCAATTATTCTGCGTATCTATATCATATCGTTGGATATCGTTGGTTCTCTATTGTTATCCCATTTCATTTGTAATTACCTAATTTTAATCAATGTCAATGTCCCACTTTAACTTTATCTTAAAACAATATGATCCGCTTGTTCGCTGCTTCACGAATGTGGTTTCACCAATGTACTCTATGTTTTATAGTTAAAATATATTTAAAAAAATCCCTACTATTAAGTTTCATCTAATCTCCTCCACGTCTTACAGTCAAAAGATCATCAAATCTCCAAGTTTCATCAATTTCTCAACGTTTTATCCTTGAAATCCCCATGAAATCCCCATGTTCCTGACTTCAAATCCATGTTTCGTAGGTTTCAAGGGCTTCCCGTTCTCCAGTTCTCCCCGAAATCTTCGGTTCGGCACCTCGCGCGCACCGCGGAAACGTGCGAAGGCGGCTTCGAAGTGTTGGAAATCCACCGGGGGAAGCTCCTTTTTTCAGTGCCAGCGACTGGAAGACACTGGAATTGGGTTGATATATACATTCATATATACAAATATATATATATGTATACATATGTATATTAGATGTATATTAGATGTATATTAGATGTATATTAGATGTATATATAAGATTATGTATATATATACATACATATGTGTGTGTATGTATAATTATAACTATGGAATCCTATTGACGTATTACTATACGTAAATAAATATGGAAGTATCACTATGGAATATTATTTGTTTTTATACTTAATAATTATGCATAATAATAATAATCATGATAACAATAATAATATGTATGTATATATATATATATATATTATTATATTATTGTATATGTGTGTTATGTTGATTTAATGTATATTGATTTAATAGTGTTGCTATTTGTATATATAATATGGGAATCCAACATTTTTGACACAATGAAGCATCACAATATATGACACAACGGAATTGGGATTATATCATCCATTTTGCTAGGGAAACCTTGGGTTTTCCACATCTATGTTAGTTTGCCCCAGGGTACATCCTTAAACTGACCACTACTTCAACAGTTCTTGGAGCCTAAAGAACTCTTGACCCACAACTGCAGTTGAAGTCATTTGCTATGGACTTGGGGCCCGCCGTGCCTGTCAAATTGCTGACAACCTCAACCCCCCAACTGGTGAACATACCAAACATGAACAGCGAATAGTAGTGGTTGAATGTTATTTCAATCTTCGCTGCCATTTTGGGCCAGAGAAATGTTGGTACCCCGCAAACCACAACCCCATGGATCCATATCCATTCCCCCTTTGTCCCACCAAAAAAATCTGCTCTCTTTTCCGCTGCGCGCTGCAGTGGAACGATGGCTGTGTGGATCACATCCCCTCACATCTCAGTCTCAGCCCATATTGGATGTGTCGATCGCTGATAGTTTGAACAGGGATTAAATGCGTGTGTGTGTGTGTGTGTCTAAACGAGGCCACAAATCGGCCAACTTCAGGTACTTCAATGGACATCGACTACATGTTTGGCTGAATTGTTTTGCAGTAGATAGGTTCAACATGGTTCAACATGTTCAACCACTTCTGAAAGACTGCCCCCGTTTGGACCCCACAACAAAGAACCAAGACCGATTCGTCATTCGGCACCAACACGCTGAACCCCGGACGGGAAAACGATAAAAACAGCAGCTGGACATCTCTGCCCACCAGCTCTGGGATGTTTTTGAAACGAAAATTGGAAACATCACTCAGCCATACTCAGCCATGAAAACGTATCCCTACCGTGTCAAGTACGCTATTGTGGATGCTGGTTACCCTCTGGTAAACTAACAGTTTGACATCACTCAGCCATGTGACTTGAGCTGGACAATGGAGTTTGGAAACATTTTCTGAAATCCAACGTGAAGCAAGCGACGAACTGTGTCTGTATCAATGGTGTTTATAAATTCATGCTGGAACTTTCTGGGATCATTTTGAATCAGAATCACCAAACGATGCTTGGCCCATGAAATCTTCACTGAAATGTAACTGGTTTCCCTTGAACTGCAACTGATATGGGCCGCTTGGATCATCGTGGAAAGCGCCACTTGCGTCCCAGGGCTACATCTTGGGCGACCAAATTGGCCATCACCTCAGTTGGATGGCGAAGCTAGTCTCAGCGTCCAGTTCTGGATGCGTTTTGCAGAAACTGAGTAGGGATGACAGAATGATATCGTCCTTGATATACAGACATTTTTTTGGCATCTATCCCAGCTTTGCCTAACTTGGTCGAGCAAGACCATACACAATACTTTGCCTACTTGATCAGGTGGTCCAAAACTTGGGGTTCCAAATTGAGAAGCATAGCCCATGTTTCCTCTGTTCTAGTTTTGGGGATCCCCCATTTTCAGACACACCCAAACTTAGACAAACCCCAGCCAGCTTTAAAGGAGCATCCCTTCGATCCCAGCCATAAACGAGCCAGGCCCAGTTACAGAGTCAACCGCCTGTGGCAAGCTAAGCTCTTGACCTTTTCGATGAGATATCGTGGCGGTTGAGCATCTTAAAATAGGGATTCAGTAATTATAGATTTAACTGCATAAAAACATATATCAACACTGGGAGTACAATTCCTTTATAGTACCTAATAAGCTTTGATAAGGCCTAGTAATCGTCTGCCATACTGGGGGGGGGACACTGGGAAGGGGGGAGTCTGTCACAGCTATGAGAATATAGTCACAAATACTGGGATGATGTAGAATATTCGTAGATACAATGGGGACATAACGACATATCATGGAATATATTGTGTATATACATATGCTTCCCGCCACCTGCATACATATATGTAATAACTATATAGACATACTTCGTAATCCAGAAATATGATATGGATTTGTCCGGGGAAAAAAAAAAACATACCCCAAGCCTTGGACATGTTATGACATGTGGAGAAAATGATCAAGCCTTGGGTTGAACATGGTTGAACTCAAGAGTCCATCGACCGTAATTTTAGATCTGATCTAAGATGATATAATTGGATACAATTGGTTATATACTACTATAGATATAGATAATTGATGGAAAATCAAATTCAAATCATATTAGATTCCATTCTATTTCAGAATCAATATCCAAACCACTTGGAGGTTCTTTCCTGATGTTTTTCGCCCTGTCTTTCATTCAAGGCGTCTTGTTTGCCCGCACCATGGTCACAAACGGCCAACTGCCTTGTATCATATGATACTATATGAGCTTTCTATAAAATGGAAGCTCAAGATTTCATGAATTATCATGATTGTCATCATTGAAACAGCCATAAAAAAGGGGTCCCACTGTGAGACAAATCTATGTTGTGGACAAGTTATCCTTCTTGCTTCTTCGATGGAAATGTTCCGCCATCTCTACATTCTCGCATCCCAAAAAGTCATTGATATTGGTCCCCGCGTTTGAGGCAAAAACCGAGTCGGAGAAGGGAATCCCTGAGCTGTGTGTGGAAAAAACTCTTTCAAAACCTTCCATGACTGGTTGGTGGTTTTAGCCCCTCTGAAAAATATGAAAGTCAGATTGGATCATCATCCCAACTATTGGGGAAAATAAAAAATGTTGCAAACCACCAACCAGATGAGCATGGGTGTCTTGAAACATTCGATCCTGGGGATCCATAGAAAAGGCTACAGGCTACATTTACTCCAGCTCTTGTGCAGCACTGAACCAACTTGGCTGCCTGAACCAGGTTCACCCTCAGGCGTCCGTTTCTACGGGAGTTTAGGGGTTCCCATATTGGATCAGAATTACCCTCTGGCCATCAAAGATGGCAAACAAAAAAACCTATGAATGGAATAATTCTATTTGGGAAGCCATCAACTGTAAATGGTGGGATCATCATCAGCAAGCCGTGTTTGACGATCGTCAAACACGACACCAGAAGTTCATCCTCATAAGGAACTTGGCATCAATGGGCTCCATGTACCAGTCGGTTTACATCAGCGGGCCATCAACGGGCCATCTATAGAGCTTCTGTGTCAAATTGCCATAGGTGACCATCAAAAAATGGGGGATTTCACATCATTTGACTAGAATTGACTTGGAAAGATGGGGGGCTACAAAATGGATGACAAAATATGACAAGGGGTTCCTGGTCATGGGCCAGTCATCCTCCATATTCATGGGTCATTTTCCATCATTTTGGGCAAGGGATGGTCATTTTGGGCTACCCTGAAACAGGCTCAGCGGCAGATAAAAACTCACGGCCAGGTCATACGCCCTGTCCAACGGCAGGCTCCTGTAGAGAAATGGGAGAAAATCATGGCGAAGTTGGGATGGAAATCCCAAAAAACCCTCCATTTTTTTTTAACATAGCGAACATGGCCCTATCAAAAATGGTGATTCTCCATAGCTGTGTTAAATAACCAGAGGGTATCTCTATATATATATACCCTCTGGTTATTTAACATAGCCATGGAAAATGGTCCATTTATTGATGGTTTACCTATTAAAAATGGTGATTTTCCATGGCTATGTTAAATAACCAGATGGTGTATATATATATATATATGAAAAATGAAGCCTGCATGAACCACTCAACTTGATGAAAATCGGCCGATTCAGATCTTCATCGTCCAGTGCACAAGTTGCCCGAGGGGCGATGGAACTGTCCAATCAGGGGCGAAGTGACCCCTCAGGCCTCAAAGGATTCAAGCTTCTTGAAACAGGTGAAAAATGGGAAAAAAACATGGAAAAAATGGGAAAACACGCAAAATATATAGATTTCTATTTCTCCTCATGATTTTGCTGTGGATCTGTTCGAAGATCGTCCGTTGAATGCGAAGCCATTTGAAGCAGACCTAGCTCATTCGTCATCGCCAGAGATCATCGATTTGATATGATGAACTTTGATGGACGATTTGGCCTTTCGGATCCCTGGTCAAGGCTTGACTTCGGGCAGAGCGGTAAGGAAAAAACCAGTCCCAATACATCCAAGAAAAGGCCTCTACGGATCCCTGGTGAGCCTTGATGGGGACAGTCGCATGCCTTTATCATTCCACCATTTCGGTCTGATTTTTATGCATAAATTATGATGTCAGTACCACAACTGCTCCCGACATAATTTCCGCTACCCTTTGGTAATCAAATATGACCTGCTGGAAAATCCACCAGGAAAATCCACCATTTACACTTGAATTTTCCAGCACCTCAGCGCACATTGCCGTCACGTCCTTTGTTCCGTCTGATCCATGAGGAGTTGTAGTGCCAGCGGCCAATGCGATATTTGGTCCTCAGATCCAAGACTAAACCAGGGTGTCCAAGGGGTACACGATAGGAGGATGAGATTATAAAACACATGGAAACCCAAGTTTGGACAGATTTTACCTTGTTCCACAAGGATCTATCTGTGGTTTGAACTATCTACATGCAAATGTGTTTGGATTCTTATCAATAGAAACCAATATGTCCTCAACACTGGTCCATATTGACATCAGGACATAGCTAGCCTACTCCATCTTGGATTTGGGAGTCGCCTTGTGAGGCACCCCCACCGCCGCCACACCACGGCAAGAACACCTGGCTGGTGGTTTCAAAGCCTGACAAACATGAAAATCAATATTGAGATCATCATCCCGTTAATTATGTTTATTGGAATTGAAATTCAAAAACAAAATGAACGAAATCACCAAGCAAACCATTGTTCAATTCGCATCAATGCCCAGCATCCAAGGCGGTGCATAGATCCTTGAAATGGCCCTCAGCAGTGTTTTTTCGGTCCACAGCTATCCCATGGGAGATCACACACACGCACCAGATTTCATCTCTTGAATCAACTGATTTGCGTTTCTTTAAGCGATCCATGGTATATATAATACAATACAATATATAATATATAATATATCATATACAATATATAATATATCATATACAATATATAATATATCATATAAAATATATCATATATAATATATCAAATATAATATATCATGACATATATAATATATATAATATATCATAGGTCATATATAATATATCAATATACCATATATAATATATCATATGTCATATAAAGTATATCATATGTCATATATAATATATCATATGTAATATATCATATATATATATATCATATATAATACATCATGTATTATATATCATATTTAATATATCATATATAATATATCATAATATATATATATATATATTATGATATGATATATAATATATAATATCTAATATATCATATATAATATATCATAATATATATATATATATATTTATATATTTATATTTATTTTTATATAATATAAATGATATGATATATAATATATAATATATAATATCTAATATATCATATTTAATATATCATATATAATATATCATAATATATATAATATATAATATATAATATATAATATATAATATTTATACGTGACCGAGAATTGTGGGATATTGAAATATGCAAAAAGTAATGCTGTGACACACAAACAATGGGACCTGACCGCCAAAGCAGACCAAAATTTGTCCATCTAATGGAGGTACCGCCAAAATTTATGTCTCTCTCATATCATTTTTCTCTAAATTGCCATAGCTTGGGGGTTACACAACGATATTGTTGAACATAAGCATACATTACATAACCATATCATACCATATCCATGATTGATTGGGTACAGCAAATCCACAAGTTTGATCATAGATCACCGCAATTTGCTTGGTTTCTCAGCACACATCTGGCGATTCACTACTCCAATCTCAATTGAATCATAGCTAAATATATCTAAATATATAGCTAAATCCCCATGTTCACTGATTAAATATGATTAAATCATCATCTTTCATAGAAGAACTCCCAAGATTCATGGCTCCAATCCTCCCATCCCGCCGGCGAAAAAAAATCCGCCGAGATATGCCGAGATGCATCTGGCGCCAAGGACAAGGCCAGTTGCCAATTTCCAGTGGCCACCTGCGGGCGATTGCCACATGGATGGTGTTCGTTGGTAGTTTTCGTCATCTGGATGTGGGTCAAAACCCTGTACCCCCAGTGAACCTCAAGGTTGATGGTCATCCCTTATACCACATCATTAGTAGGTTTTGACCCATACCCATCTATCGAATCTATCCTCAAAGGAGGTCCTCAGAGGATACCCGATTTTGATGATTTTGATAGCCACATCCCACATCAGTGGTGTCCAATCTCAAGTCATTTCATCCTCACAGGGAATGAGATCTGTCCACAAGAGACCGCAAAAGAAAGATTGAAACCAGCAAGCCGCAGAAGTTTTCAATACATTGTTGTTATTTCGTGAATACTGGATGACCCAGTCATGACGTGCGGAACTGTTGCTAGAATATTTCACCAAACAGGCCTTGTCGCATGGCACCTAAATTCACACAGATTCCTGTATCTCACTTAAAGCTGTCAGCCACATGGTGGGTAATTAGAAATCAGTACAATGTGGGGCCCCCCAGTTGTAAGTTGGTTTATAAACCCCATTAACTATAGTTATTTGCGTACCATAAACCATAGTTATTGGAATCCCAAAATTTGCCAAATTTGCCAAAACTTTCCGAATGACTTTCCTTTCTCGTTCCTCTTGGATCTCCATCCGTCACTTCAGAAAGAATAGGGAAGGGGGCTTTGGCAGACCAACGAAATGATTACCATCTGGTTATGACATTCGCAGTTTGCCATGGATAGATTCACTATTTTTAAGAACGGTAAACCATCTATTCCAATGAATGGGCCATCTATACCATGGCTAAAGAACCAGAGGCTAATTGTGACAACGAAAAATGTGACCATCTGGTCCCATTTTCGACGACCCATCAGACCTTTGAAGCTACAATCCCCTGGCCGTCCACGTCCAAGTGATCCTTCATTTGCTCCAGGGCCATGTGCACCGCCAAGCGCCAACCCCCGCCTGGTGCACAAGGTGAAAGGAATGGGAGGGAGGGGAATCCAAGTTCAACTAACTATATGTAGGAAATACCATGTGTGTGCGCGCGCCTGTGTGTATGTATAAATGTATCATATTATATACCCATATGTAGTTCATAATATACGTATATTTATATATACATATAGTTACCCTCCGGTGATCAAACGTGACCATGGGAAATCCCCATCAAAACGGAGGTTTATAGCTCAGAAAATCACTGAACTAAATGGTGGAAATTCCAGAAAACCACGTGGCTGATGACGTTTTGGGTAAGTTATTTTATGTGGAAAAAAACATGGCTGAAAAATGGCGAAAGCTAAACTCTACCCAACTTGTTTTTTTTGGCGACGGGAAACCCTCCATGAAATGGAAATTGGATAAGGCACCGCCAAACATCTGATCAACAGCCAGCCTGAGGCAGCAGCTGCCGTCAGATGATGCGAAGAAATGTGATCTGCTTGCAAGGCATTTTCCTGGTCTGGGGACTAGGGCCACCAGGGCCACCAAGTCTGGTCATGGCTGCAGAACGAGGATCGGGATTATCCCCAATGAAAGTAAAAATGAAGAAAACAAATCCTGAAAGTAACCGCGATCGCTACGATCGCTTCAGGTCCCATAGGCCCATAGAATCAATTTGCTGAATTGAAGTGTCGTCCCTGGCCCCCCACATCGCTCAAGCGGCTCGCAGGTCGCGATCCAACAGCTGCAGGACGCGAGACCAGATGCCCGGAGTCACCTCCTCGCTTTTCTCCTCGGGACACGGGAATTCAATAGCTACCGAACCACCGTTGCATCAAAAACTGGTTGAAAAATTGGTATCCCGGTGATTGCTTGATATGAATTTATGATAGTTAAACTTATATCACTTATGTATACTTATGTACAGTCACCAATAAACCACTTAGTATAAACTTGAGCGGTTGCCTTCCTGGGTCATAAACGCACAAACCTCGACGTCCACCCGGTTTTATATGTATATATATATTGTAACATGATCCGTATGTATAAACATACATCGTTTATTAAATGATATATGTCCACATATATATATATATATACATATATATCTATATTTCCCACGCTACAAAATTAATATTATCCAGTCACTTGGACATCCCGGCAGAAGTCCCATAGATTTGGCTGCATGCTGCATTTTATGACGGTCATGGTGATTTTTGTGAACCACACATGCCTTTCAACCAATATTATATATGGTATAGATAAATACCCATTGAATACAAAAATCACCAAACAAGTTAGAGATTCACCATATTTTGGATCGCGTATTGAATTTTCATCCAACAATCCCCAAGATGAAATTCCCCTTCGATACGGGCCCCCCGAAAAATCCATGAAGACATCCAATACGTTCGACCGGAGCGACTCGATTCTGAACAAGGACCAGAATTGGTGGATCCAGTCTGGGATACCATTTGATTCCCAATAACTGCTTGGTGGTGTACCAACCGCTGAAAAATCATGGAGTGAAAGTCGGGATTTTCTGAAATTCCCAATTCAGATGGAAAGTCATAAAATTCCATGGTTCCTTAAACCACCAATATCAGTATAGTAAGCCCCAAAAAAGGTAGAAAAGTCAATGGGCACTATTTGAGTACGATTTTGCCAACTCTCATTTTTGGGACGGCATGGCCATGCAACTTTCGAGGAGTGGAAGTCACTGATTTGTTTCCCAGTGATTGTATATAATATCTAGTATATTATCCCAGTGATTTCTTCCCAGTGAAAAAATCGGTTAGTATACTGAATGCCTTCTATAATCGATATGGAATATCTCAATATACCTCCATGACAGGAAGAACTTTCAATCATGTTCAATCAGCGCATGGAACGGCCGCAACTGACCTGGTTGTGAAACAACCACCATAATTATATACATATACCCTCTGGCCCTCTGGTTATGACTAACATAGCCATGGTATAGATGGCCCAATAGAAATAGATGGTTTACCGTTCTTAAAAATGGTGGAACTTTCCATGGCAAACTGTTAGTCATAACCAGATGGTATATCACGAATCATCATGCCAGGCGATTCACTGGAATCACTGGAAACAAAAGTGCTTAAGACAAAATCGTCCTAAAATAGGAAGGATGTTATGGGGCCGATGTGGACGGTTAAAAAATGATCTACTGGATTCTACCCCGTTGACTTTCATGAGGGGAAGCCTCTTTTTGAAAAACCACTGGGAATTTAAGGATGAATTTGGGACACCCTCTGGTGAACTGATATCACTATGGAAAATCACCATCTTTAATAACTAAATCAACTATTTCTATGGGCCATTTTCCAGTTCGCAAACTGTTAGTCATTACCGGAGAGGCTTAAGAAACCGCCACCTGCACAAGCCGCCCAAAGCGTGTCAGCTCAGATGCACAGCTGTCTGCCATGTTGTGGAACGCCACCAGTTCATCCAACCGGCTCGGCTTCGTCGCTGCCAGCAGGGGATAGAGTGCAAAGACCTCGCGATGGCCGTCGCGGAGTGCAAGAGGTGACAAATCTGATCCAAAATGGTGAGATTTACCCGCGAAAACTACTGGCTTAATGGGATTTAATGGGAGTATGATTGGATATACAGGGAGATTTACGATGGGATTTAGCATCAAACATGGGGCCACCCGGAAATCTACAGTACCATTCGGTGTCATCAAACATTCCTGGCTGGGAAACCCCCGAACTCAATGGAGGTTCTGATGAAACAATGAATCATCCAAAAATGTTGGATTTTTCAGCAAACCATGTTTGATTACTGGAGGGTAATATGGCTGGAAAATGGTCCAGTTTGAGAAGAAAATCATCTACAAACTGACTAAGTTGATCTAAGTTGTAGATGAGACAAGAGTGGGTCATCAAAGCATCCATTTTGAGGGTGGTACTTCAGATTCAAGTTTGACCCAAACTTCAATGACGCTCGTTCCGCCGGGTTTGCCCTGGCAGACTTGGAGACTTGGCGTTTTTGGCTCGTGAATTGACGCGTAAATCCCACGTTGATGTGTCTCAAAATTTCGATCACTGAAGAAGCAAAGATGATCAGTTGTTTTAAGGAATCCACTGGGTATAGAGGGCCCACTATTTGGCACTGTCTTGTGTTATATATGTCTGCGCACTATATTTTTCTCCATCTGATTCAAGGCTCCCTTGGTCTCTTCGCATGCTGTGAACATCAAAAAGTCTTGATATAGTTTCAATGCGCATTCCAAACAGCAATGGTTCAGTAATGTTCATTATATAGCCCTGATTAGAAAATCCCTTCAACCATGCCAAGGGATATCCCGCTGTACAAGTGGGTCTATAACATCATATATATAACTACCGGAACTACCGTGGCGATCACGGCTTCCAGCCCTTCCACCAGCGTTCCGCCTCTCTCCAAGCAGTGCAGGCTTTCAAGGCAGCTGTGCAGCTGAAAACATTGGGCTGAAGCCCTTCAAACATTTCCGCAGCCAGCGTCCTTGAAGCCAAAAAGACATGTGAAGCGGCTTCTGCATCAAAACATGGTGCCTAACATCAATTTTTGATCCAATAATCATGGTGATTTGGCAAATCATGTGTTTCATCATTTTTCCACCCTGAGAATGGTGATTTGGCTGCAGAACAAGGCAAAGAACCAACCAATTTTGGGGGAAATGGCTACAGTATGCTTCCAAATTTGTGGACCCAGGGCCCATGGTATATGCGTTTTGCCTTCTGCAAAGAGCGCGTTGAGCTACGACAGGTTGCATCTTTCATTCATGCTTTCTTGCGCTTGGTACCAGGATGCTGGTTTCACATGCCGGGTATGCAGTGAAGGAAGGCAAAAAGCATGCAGGCCCACAGCCCCAAAAATCGGCCCACCTCACAGCGCAAGCCAAAGGAACGTTTCAAAAGGTGCAGGGATGCCCGTGCTGTTCTGCAGCAAGCATGCGAGGTTGAACTTTGACTGCCACAAGCAATGCAAAGACATGTGTACAGCCAGCGGCAGTGTACAGGACCCTGGGCGCAACCCCCGGCACCCCCAGACATCAA
>Ga0126342_10012350_pt1 | contig 15231 bp, 16 predicted proteins | sample Cyp1metagenome_FD_92528 | JGI IMG/M metagenome (GOLD analysis project Ga0126342, IMG submission 92528) | Coral microbial communities from Lord Howe Island, Old Settlement Bay, Australia - Cyphastrea 1 metagenome | ecosystem: Host-associated > Invertebrates > Cnidaria > Coral ...
GAGTCAGTGGAGGCTGCTCTCGTTAAAGGCTACTCCAGTCGGGAAGACATGTGCGAGATCATCACATTGTTTTGGGAAATAGCGCTCGAGTTGCGCGTTCGCGTTTTTATAGACCGAATTTCTACAGACGCCAACCCGGCTGATTGGCCGTCCAGAAACAAGCTCTGGCTGGGCGAAGCAGCAGGCTGGTCTACGGTGCAAGCGTGTTGGCCTGCGGCGCTCAAGTGCGAAGTTCAAGGGCCTGGGTAGTTTGATTGCTCTTTTGTGTGTGAGTTTCAATTGGCTTCCAGTTTGCTCTGACCCGCCAACTCGCTGCGTTTGAGTTTTTGACCTGGTCAGCCGCTCACATCAGCTGGAGCTCAAGATAACCCTTCATTGCATCATAGACCAATCTTTGAGACTGCTCGACCCCATGCCTTGTGCAGTCTTAAAAATGTGTGCTGCGTATTTTGGGATTGCCGGCATGTTTATTTGGATTGTGTGATTTCGCTCATTTGTGCAAATGATGATCCAAGTTCAAAGCTTGTTTGGAAGTGATGGAAAAGTTGAAGTGGGGCACACGCTCGGGCCCCATGAATAGTATGCAGAGAGTCATAATTATATATATATATATACATACATACATACAGAACCGCAAGACTCATATTAAAATTATCATATAAATATGTTTCTTTGCACGTGTGCATGTCTGAAAGTGTCTGTCTGTATTCATGCATGGATGCATGGATGGATGACCTATCACTTCTTGGGGTAACAAACCGCCTGATTTAACGACCTGTCAGGCGACCTTTTGTGTCGCCACAGCGTTTTGGTCGCTCTTCCACATTGCGAGTGTGGCTCGGCAGTGAATTCAGCATCGCCAGACTTGGTATTGGGGATGATTATGGCTAATTGTATACAGATTGGGTAGCTCCACACTGGACATGTGGAATGTCTCCTCACATCCTCCATTTATAGTGTGTTGGGTTGCTGGCACTTGTGCGTGCTGGATCTACGCAAGCGCGCACAAACGCAACCGTTTTATTGTGTTCCATTTACTCAATGTGCATTTTTCTTTTCTTTCGACAAGACAATGTCCGAGCTGGTGCATTATTTGGCAACTGTTCTTCGGTGTCAACCTCTAAAACTGTTTGGTGGTTTGGAACATGTTGTTTTTTCTTTCCATATATTGGGAATAATACTCACAACTGACGAACTCATATTTTTCAGAGGGGTAGGTATACCATGGTATACCACCAACCAGATATGTTTGATGAATCCATCTGACAGGAAATCGATGATCCTTTCGGAAATGACTCCAACGATCTTGACATGCACCTGGGTGGTGTGATGGAAGGGTGTGACGGAAGGGTGGAGCTGGCTTGACTGGCACTACCAAAAAAAAAACCGGATGCCTCTCTTCCTCTTGATACAGGTTGAAGGTTGAAGTCTATTTTTTGGGGGATCGAGACACAAATCCTCAAGCATGTGAATGCAGCTGGCAACCGGTCCAAAGGTGCAGATCATAGTGTTAGCAACAGAGTTTCTATCATTAGGCGAAGTGGTGAGGGACCTGCCGATCGGTCATACCAGCCATAAACCGGTCATAGATGCCTCAGTGACTGGGGCTCTCCATCAGCTCAGCTAGGTACTGTAAACTAACTCATCGCAGAGTAAGGCTCATCATTCATAAAGCGGAACACGGCCCTTGACTGGGACTCTTTTGAGACACACTTTCGAGTCACTCTTGCGGGAAAATCCAGCAAGACACTTTTTTTGGGCACTCCTGCACGACACTCTCTCAAAACACTCTTGTGGGACGCTCTTTTGAAAAACTTGCGTGGGACACTCTTGTAGAAGCTCCATATCCCAATTTCTGCTCTTGCTATGCAACATGTCCACAATCTCCGAAACCATGTGACATACAACTCTCACGATGTACTGATCCTTGCGCAGAATTTGCGCGTGACTCCTTCGTGCAGCAGCTCCAAACATGTCTGAATTACTGCGCTAGACGGAACTGGACCTCTCTCTTGCACGGCTTGATCCTTGAAGGGCCACGCTGAGACCCAAAGCATGTGCTTTTGAGAAAACAACTGCATCCAGCCATCCAGCATTCATCCAGCTAGCCGCTAGCCTTGTTTGGTCCTGCAACTCTGACGATATCCAGAAATCTGAGGGCGCAGCTTACGGAGGACTTATCTCGGATTGCACCTTGGTCAAGAGTGGCTCTTGTTGAAGTTGGACCATGGTTCAATTCTTCCACCACGGGGACCGCTACTTTTGCACATGGAGAGATGCAGCCTGCCGGCTTTATAAGGAAACTAAGGAACATGTTCAACGAAAAACTTTCCGAATGGAGTGGACGCCAAAAAGTCTTCCCCACTAGCCCCGTCAGAACTGCCTGTAGTCACATTGCATCACCAATCGTGCAGAAGAAAGCGGCGCCCATGCCGTGACATGAACCTCTTTAGATGTTGGTAGTTGGACAAGCTTTGACATCCATTGACAGTCTGTGCACATCTGTAAATCATGATGTAGTCGGATCTGCTACCAGCAGGCACTTGCAATAATTTGGGGGAACGCTCATCTGCTCCTTCATTCGTGCGAGGTTGCATTTGATGAAGCCTCAAACCCACACAGTTCCTCCCTTCGCACGGCCAAGCAAAGCCGCTGAGCTACAGATGGGATCAGATGGGTGATTCCATTTGGGGGCTCAGATTGACCACCATGAACTGGCTTGTTTACCGCTGAAGTCAGTGGGCCCGCACTCGTGTTCTCTCGCACACATGTTCAGATATAGTAATGGTATGGCCAGTCTTCTCGGGTGACTCCATCGACAGAGGGTTTTGGCACATGTTCATGAAGCAGGCTTCAGATTCGTATCGCCGTATCGCATTTTGTTTCGGAGTCAAAACATGTCAAAGCTGTCTTCTTTTATTATTGTTCAAGCTGATTTGCAGGGTGTCAGGCCATGATTTACGACTGCAGGAAATTCACCTCAAGAAGGTGAGGAAGAATGACCACATTGGGGAGAGCATGGTGACGTGGCCTTGAACTTGCTGAAAACCACGCCTCAAAAATGGATAAACATGAATGATTGATGAAGGTTGGAATTGAAATGGATGAACACATGATAAACATTGATAAACCCTGCCATCTTTTGCTCTTTTGAGCCATGCCGATTTTGCAAACCAATTTAAGAAACAGGCGAGCCAGGGACCTTTGTTGGCAGACAGTTCTTTGCAAATTTTACCACATGTGTTCACATTCATTCAAGGGTCAAGGGTTGTTCCAAAGTTGAGCCACCAGTGACGTTACCCTGCCCTCAACAAGGGAAATGCCCACCTCTGCGACGTTCCCTGAGGTTGCTGCTGAAGTCATCGAAGTGATCGTGCCTGTTTCGGACTCATGCCCACCAACGCTGCAGAAGAAGACTCCTGTGACTCGTCGGGTGGTTCAAAACTTAGTTCTTCTTGAGATGGATGAGAACAATAACTGCTTTAGGTGTTGAATGAATGTCTGTCTGAAATCGGAGGTGCAAAGATTGGCGATCTTGACTTGTTTTTATAGAGTATGGCAGCACGAAGCCCGAACAACCGAACAATTGCTCATTTAGGCTGCCAAACTCCCAAATGTAGGTTTGTTTCGCAAAGAAGGATTCAAAGTTTTTCAACTTGAAAAGTAGGAACAGCAAAAACGGAGGCACTTAGTCCTAGATCGTCCGAGTGTGTGGAGCGATTTTTGCCAAGGTTTTTCCCTAAGTTGGGTACTTGGCTCATGCTCATGGGCTTGCCATGAAATGCCATGAAACGCAACCGACACAGCACTGCTCTTGAAGAGTGCAGGCCGATTTTTAGTAACTTCACAAAGACGGCGGGGTGGTCACCAAGAATGACTTAACATAGTGGCCACACTGAAGATTGCCACAAAGTGAGCGAAAAAACAGAAACAGCTACAGTATGACCCGTGGAAATGACCGCTCAATTGCCACTTGCCCACCGAACTTTGGGTTCAACATGGTTCAACTATTTCGAGCCTCGACACATCGACAGCCTCCTGCATGTTGGAAAGTTTGGTCCCTCCAACTATTTTCGGGGCTCCGATTTGCCACTTGCGGAAGATCTTCGTAGGCATCACTCTTGAAATCGGTCTTTTATATAGCCAACCACTCTGTAGGCCCCTTCCATTCATTCGTTCATTCATCCATCCATCCACCCATCCATCTGTCCATTTATCCATTCATTCATCAATGCATTCATTCATTGATTCATTGGGTCACAAGTTGCTCTCTTCCCAGCAAGCTGTTGAGTTCCAGAGAAAAACGTGGCGGCAATTGTTAAAGCAGAGGCGCTGTATGTGACGTGTTCAAATGATTTCCTTCAGGCTCCACGAACACAGGTGCAGCATACTTTGTTCCTGGCAGCGACACATTCACTCAGCCCCAACAATATGTCCTCTGCAAGCAGATCAAGTTATTCGCACCGCACAAGCCTACGGGTTGTTTCCTTGGCAGATAAAGGGTCACTTGATTTTCATCACCATCGGGAAGGCCCTCTTCTTCTGCGACTCTTCCTGCTTCCAGTCTCCCATCTGCTTGTTGACTGCTTGCCACATGTCCCGTGTTAGTTTGAGCCTCAAAAGATCTGTAGACAACTTCCAAGCTCACCAGCGGAATACCCTAAACATTTTTGGAGTGTGACTGCGTTTGTAGCCACGATTCGCACCTACCCTACACAGGAACGCCTTCAGGTCCACCGCGCTTCCAGATTGCAAGCTACTGTGGATGGAAGAAATCTTGCACCAGTTGGTAGATGGTTTATCCTGTTATAATCCCATTAGTTATTTGCAGAGTTTGATAGTTACCAATAGTTACCAACTGGTGCAGGATTTCTTCCTTTCACAGTATGATCACACTGCTGCGCCGGAGCCATCACCAAATAAGATGACCTTTCATGTTCAGTTTGGATCCTGCCTAGGCGAAGAGGAGGAAACGGGACAAGCCGCGATCTGAATTGCAGGCGCCCATTATGTGCCAAAGCACATATAAACAAGACTACCTTCGTGAAACACGGATTCTGCATTGGTCGAACAGGATTGCAATTACCGGCAAGATCCGCAAAGCAGATAGATCATGAAAATTCATGAAAATTCATGACATTTCTTGAAATATCATGAAGTTTGCGTAGGGTTTTCCACATGCACTGCTGCGAGGAGAGCCAAAGCCCCGAAAGCCCCGATGTGGAAAAAAAGCACCAGCCGTCCCTGGGCGCAGATGTCGTTGAACCGTTGGTTGATGAATATTTGGTCCGACTGAATCGGCTTGTCATAATAGGGCTTTGACACTGCACCGTACACGCCGTACACCCTTTGGAAGTGCCAGAGAAGTTTCAGATGAAGTCAGCAGTAGAACACAAGCACATTGTACACTACACAAGATAGATGGACGGACGGACGGACGGATGGATGGATGGATGGATAGATAGATACAACCGCATACATACATGTGTATACCACTGTCAGCATTTCTATCCACTTGTTTACATTTGTCAACATACACTCGTTCCTTCCTTCCTTCCTACCTACCTAACTATCTACCTGCCTGCCTGCATACGTACGCGTGTGTGTGTGTGCGCGTACGTATGTGTAGGTATCCGTACACACAAACACGCATACACGCATGCACAGACATACAGACATACAGACATACAGACATACAGACATACAGACATACAGACATACACACACACAGACACATACACACCCTCACACACACATACACAGACTACACACACTACACGCACGACACGCACACACACACACAGACACTACTTACATACATTCCATTTAATTACATTACGTTACATTAAATTGCATTTATATGTAAATTCACATTTTACATTCTACATGTTACACGTACGTTATTTTACAGACATACGTTTTTTTTTTAGATAGTGTACATGAACATTTACATTGACATATAAGAATACATGACATATTCCCCAAGCGCGTAGGCAAAATATGTGTCAGGTTGATTGGCGCCTCTGATCCCAAGGTCGCTCTATGGCGCTGAGTTTTCCTCCCCTGCGGGAGCTGCGCAACGGAATGGACGGCGGGCTTCAATTTGATCCTTTTTTCCGCCGGTGTCTGACGGGCTCTGTATAGATCGGGCAGAGCCAAAGGCAGGGGTGGCCAGGGCGTCCGCTGAAGCGCCACAGTTTCTTGTGATCTGAATTTGATGATTTAAGAAAAGAATGACCTACCAAATGAAAAGTGATGAAAAGTGTATGCTTGTGGCCGAGCGTTGATGAATATATTAATATAAATATAATATATATATATATATATATATAATATAATATACGTAGCCGGATACCCATCCTATCCGATGTGGTACTGTAAAACAATGTTCTTCAGCACCCTTACAATCAAAATACACCAGTGAATGGCCTGCCCACTTGCAATTGAGCAGCAGAGGTCAAGTTGATCCCAGATCATCTACTGCCTTGGGTTCTAGCCGATGTGACTTCAGGCCTAGATTTCCACTTGTTGCCACATGGACCTTGTTTTGATAATTATTGAGATACTTTGCTGGCAACGGCCGTGGGAGTGATAGTCCATCCGAAGTTCGACATGTGAACGCCCCAAAGAATCGAAGAATTCGGGAATTTCCATGCTCCGAACTGTCCCGTAGTGGCACTTGCGAGCGTACATGAGCGGTGAAGTCATCCCACATTCTCCGAGTCTCGGAGACTGATCATCATGACCGCTTCGGGAACCCCACTTTCTATACCCTGACATACTGGATTTTGTAACAGCCCAAGCTAAGATACCATGACTGTTACAGTACAACATGGTATAATACATATGGTATAATGTGAGCTGCAGTAAAGGGTTCACTAACAGATGACATGTTCCTTTCCTCTTGGATCCGTCAGATTTCTTTTTGTTGATCCAGCGCCAGAAAACATCGAAGCGAAAAAGCAACTCACAAGGGCCGTCGGCGCAGAATCTCCATTGATTGTCGGCAGAGCTGTGCACTGTCGTAGATCGCTCCCGCGTACAGTATACTTTCATTCTCTGCAAAGGGTTCTTTACTGTCGAGCTAGACTAGGGTTCAACCATCAGTTTCCGGGTCCACAGCACATCATCGTTGCCGTTTCTGCCCCATGAAACTGCAAGTGGAGATCTGGCCAATTTGAACGTAAAATGCTTGTACAGGAGTGCATGTCGCAAGCTGCAGTGCAGTTGAAGAGCGGCCAAACAAATGTCATGATGTCACGCATTTTGACTTAATTTCATCGCACTGGCTCAAATCATTTTGTGGCGTTCCCATCTGTAAAGCTTCGACATGCGCTTTTGAGGGCAACGGGTTTTATTGCCATTTCGATGGCGACCAACGGTTGCCTTTGCCCCAACACATCCTGAAGGATTCAGTTGGCGCAGTCACAAGGGGCCTGAGGGGGTCCAAAAAAGATCAGCATAGGGAGATGGGGCGTCAGGTGGGTCAGGATTGGCTGCACCGTGGGGGCATTGACCGTCTTGACCTTTCCCAAAAGGCCTGAGGCTACCCAAAAAAAGGACTTAAGAAATGCAAAGAGCCATATCTGCTGGCAAACATCCAAAGACATCTCCATGCACATGTATGTCTCTGTATGTCTGTGACTAATGAATGATGAATCCCCTTCAGATTGCATGGTTTGAACAGATATTGGGCTGCGGGCCATTTCCACAAAGACCAGCTTGACACACGCACTTGCAACGATGCTTCTTTCATGTGTTCATTCTGGGCCCTTCGGGCAATTTCAAGGAAATCATCTTGGAGCCTTGGAGCCTGTAAAACTCCCGAGTTTGCTCGGGAATCGACTTTTCGGCGTATTTTGTGGCAAGTGCCTGTCACAAAAGGTTGGTTTGCACATTCATGTCAGGCTGCAAAGGCAAAGGGGATTTGAGTCCTTGAATTCACCAACCACGCAGAGGCCTTGTCGTTGTGTCCCACGCGTCACTTCCGTGGAATCGCCAGAATTAAGGATTTGCAAATCCCCAGAAGTCACTTTCTCATGCACTGTTGCGTCAGAGTGTTTTCATCAACTTTCCCACAAGCTATCTGGGTACAATCAGTGTGTGGGTAGCCAGGTGGAAAGAAGCCATCTAACACGTCGGGACCCTCGGAGAGCTGGATGTAACTGGCCATGCTATGGCGAAAGGATCGAGTATCACCGAGTTGTGAGGCTATGGTCGTTGGTTCACTGTCGATGCTGACCACATTGCATGTCTTTTTCTGCAGCCACATTGGTGTGGATCATGAGATGTACTCACATTGGCGCGCACGGGCTACAGACGCATATTCCCAAAATTAAGCATATGGGTGAACTCAGATATCCCACATGGGGTCACACTTAGATTCATCACCTTTCTTCCAGGGTTTCTCTTGGTACTATTTTCACAGTCTTTTTCCTTTTGCGCCGTCGCGGTCGGTTTCCAATGTGCCATCGTGATGGGCCACACGTCTTCCCATTGTGCAGACAGTGGTGGTACGTGCTGGCAATGCAATGGCCACGGCCAAGGTGAGGCACGCAACGAGGGTTGTGGGGATGATCCCGCAAAGCGGGCTGACCATGACCCCATCGGCTCCATTACCAAGGTGAAACCTGTTTGGCCCAGCACCATCCAGGAGAAAGGGACCGAAAGTCCACTGACTTCGGTCGCAGCAGCTGCTGCGCTTTCACAAGAATGCGGAGATGATGCTTTGCAGAAGATGATGTCCACCGGGAGCTTTTCTGCGAAAACAGGTGCAATTTCCCAGCAGTCTGACATCAGCGATTTGGACATGAAAGGAAGTCTTTATTCTGGCTCGGATTGTAGCACGCGGTCTTCACACCGCAAACACTGCACCAAGTTGAAATTGGTGGAAACCATGGGACATGTGCCATCCACGGCTCTGCAGTTGGTCATCAACAACCCACGGAGTTTGGTGCATGTCTATGAACTTGACGCGGAACTTGGGAAGGGCGCCTTTGGCACGGTCCGACTTGGTTGCATTAGAGCTACAGGAGCCAAGCGGGCCATTAAAACAATCAGCAGCTTGTCCAGAGATTCACAGAAGCAGTTTTTTTGTTGAGTTCTTTGTACGGAATCAAAAGAGGAAAGTGTAAGTACAAGCGTACAAGCCAAATGTATTTGGGGGAATAGTGAAACGACTTCTTAGTTTTGCTCTTGAGAGGCCATGTGCAAACGCGTGGGGGCGCCTTTTTGTTTTGTTTGCTACGAAAGAATTTTATGGCACCGAGGCAGAGAGAAGATGAAGGAAAGCCAAGGATCGCTGAAGCTGGAAATTGAAATTATGAAGATGCTGGATCATCCTGGCATCGTCATGCTCTTTGAGGTCCTGGAGGATGAAGATGTTCACCTCTCGATGGAACTCTGCGAAGGATGTCTGACGGATCGGGTGAAAGCGAAACCGCACAAGCACCTTCCGCATGATGAACTCCAAACTGCGATGCATCAAGTCTTCTCTGCCATTTACTATCTTCATAACAAGAACATCATTCACCGAGACTTGAAATCTGACAACATTCTCCTGAAAGTTGGTCCAAATGAGAGGTTGACAAGGACCAGCCTAAAGGTCTCAGATTTCGGTCTGTCGCGGATTGTGAAAGATGGTGAATATTTGTCTTCCGTCGCTGGGACACCTAGCCACATGGCACCAGAGGTTCATGACAGGCGATGCAACCATAAGAGTGACATTTGGAGCTGTGGGGTCATTCTCTATTTCCTCTTTTGTGGGGAGTTGCCCTTCAAGGATGAGGAAGCGACCAAGAAAGGTCAATATAAGGTGAGTGGCCCTTTATGGGACAAGGCAGACTTACACATGTTGACTTTTCTCAGCATGCTGCTCTGCAAACGCTCGGGCTTGCGCTATTCGGCTAGGAGAGCCCTAAGGGATGACTGGCTGCGCTTACGCAGTGCTTCCAGATCTTTTTCGACGAAAGATTCCAAACGCAAAGGTCTTTTGGAGGATCTTCGATCATTTCGTGCCTTGAACAAGTTCAAACGAGCTGTGATCTGCACTGCTGTTTCGATGCTACCAGAGCAGGAGATTGCCGAAAGTCGGAATATTTTCATGTCGTTGGATGCGGACGGTGATGGAATGGTCTCAGCTCAAGATCTTAAAAAGGCAGGCAGTTTAGCAGTTGGCTTTGAAGATCAGGTCTTGTCTTCACGACAAGTGAGACAAGCTTGTGGCGTCACGGACAAGTTCGAAAGCTTTGTGTCAACCAGGGCATTTGGCTACACCGAATTCTTGGCCGCCACCATTGACCCTGACGTCTACCTCGACAACAAGGTGTTGCAAGCGACCTTTAGTTGCTTTGATCGAGATGCTGATGGAGATATCTCATTGTCTGAGCTCTCAAATGGCCATCTATTGGGTGCCCTTTCGATGGAAGAACTCCATGAGATCATGGCTTGGTGTGATTTGGACGGCAACATGCAGATCGATTTTCCAGAGTTTGAGGCGATGATGCGCAGCGCCTAGCTGTTGCGGCTCAAGCTGTTCACGTAGGCTGCGCAGAAGTCCAATTTCAAGTTGGATTTCGATTCTGAAAAACTGTCCCGAGGGACTGTCAAGCTACATTCTGTGTGGAACACCTGTCTAAATACATCTAAATACTTCAAGCATCTTCAAGCTCTGACATTCTCATTTCTCCATCACTCCATTATTACTTGTGCTACCCCTCCATTGAACATGTTCCACCCAATCCATTGACAGTCAGCGGCGGCTGGTTTGTAGTCTGCTTTGTCTGAAAATAGGCTGCCCATCGGTGCCCCAATTTATCCAGTGATACATGATTATTATCCAAGATGGAGGTTTCCTTTAAAATATGGGTACCTCCAAATCATCCATTTGAAATTCAGGGATTTTCAATGAAATATGTGAGAAATAAACATTAAAATAAACCATCCAGCTTGGGTATCCCGGATTATTTTCAGATGCACCATTTTCCAATAATATATCCCAATATTATGGATTATCTTATTGATGCATTGGATTATAACATATTATTTTCAGATGCACCATAGAAATAGTGGATTTACCCAAACAAAATGGTGGATCTTTCCATTGCTATGTTAGTTCACCAGAGGGTAAACCTCCATTTTCCAATGGTTTCCCTATGATTTTTGGGACCATTTTCAGACATCGCCCGTCGAGCCAGTCGAGCTTGTTACGTCCGAGCTGCAGGGACGTCGGACGAGTTGCCAGAACAGCCGTGGTACGGTGTAGCCAGAGCCGCTTCGTCCAGTTGATCATGTTCGAGCCAGTCTAATCTTCAACTATAGATATATATATACATATATATATATATATAATATAATATATCATTATATATATATATATATATCTATCTATCATCATATATCATTATATATCTATCTATATCTATCATTATTTAACTATATATATATACCATTATATATCTATAGACATATAGTCATATAGTTGATTATTATATATTGTACGATCATGATTCTATCTATCTATCTATCTATCTGTCTGTCTATCTATCTATCTATCTATCTATCTATCTATCTATCTATATATTATATATATATGCATTGGTTTTTTCCTTTTTTCCATGATCATGTTTTCATGTTTCCTTTTCCATTTCATCCTTGATGTGACTTGGAAGATCCACCGTATCGCCGATCTGCTGGAGATCAGCCATGAAGGAGGGAAACTTTCCAAAGCCGAATGGGCCCATGTGTTGAAAATTGAAGATGATGGTTGTAGCCTAAGTTCTGGCCACTAAGGTGAACATTTTCTGACTAAGGTGTCTAAGTTTGTTTTTCTTTCGATCTAATCATCCCTCTGTAGAGATGCTTACCACCCGTTTCACCGAGTCGAGAAAAGGAGATGAGAACGCGCCCAGCTGTCAGACCCCACAAACTCACAGGGACTCAAATACCTGGCGGCGGCGATGGAAGATTTTGTTTCGATGCCGCATGATTTTTGTTCATGAGATATTTTATCAGTACATATCAGTACCAGATAGAAATTATCAGAAATAGGCATCTGAATCATTCTGAATCTATCTCACTGGGTCGACCTGACTCAAAAACGTCGCGATGAAAATCCACCAGGTGGGCTCTTTGGAGACGTTGACCAAACAGGCTCGAGGCCTGCAGCTGATTTCAGCGGCTTTTCCCAACGACCGATGCGTTCGAGAAACAGTTGAAGTTTCAACGGCTGCTGATAAATCTTGAAACAGGGAGCATGGGCCAACGCTAGAGCGTCTTTGAATATTCGTATCTAACTTTTGTCTCGGACGGCAGTTGTGGGACAGGGGTATCCACTCACATGAGAGCACAGGTTTTTTGTGAGTGGTGAACAGTTGCAGGAACTCAAGGTGTTTTTTTCTTTTATCTCCCAGTCAAAGCCCAAAACATCTTAATTTGCTTGAATCATCGCAGGGATCGTGATCTCGATCGGGCTGATCGTCTCTTGAAGCTTTGGGATTTTTCATCGGTCGCCAGAAAATTCATGATTTTCCATCAAATTTGCATTGGTTGTAACAGTTCTACACGGACAATTCGCCAAATTCACAGATTTTCCCTGCAGTGTTTACTCTGTGAGTGGAGAAATTCTGATCCGATGCTTCTGATTTTTGCCAGGCCAGGCGACTAGGGCAAGGCATGGCAAGGCTCCCAGGGCGCCGATATGCTGGACTCTTGCAACGAGCCATGGCAGATCTGCTGAGAGGTCCGGGATTGCAGGGTGGGCAACTCAAGAAACAAATGTAATGTGCTGTAATCAAAGAGATTCCACATGAGCAACGCCTTTTATTTGCGATTATTTGGGTATGGGTCAAAATTAGGTACCCCAATAATTGGATGGTTAATACTAAACTAGACTAACATCTGTGGTCCCCTAGGTCTTCCATTTTGACCCACATCCATTTAGTTTTTTTGAATCATCCAGAAGTTTTACGTCTCTAAAAGAAGGGTGAACTTAAACATGTGTGGATTCCTTATTGCTAATGATGATGCAGTCGTTTCCTTGCGTTGTCTTGTCGTTTCCACGCCTCTCAACACAACCCAATCCTGTCCTGGGATGTCTTCTGGAGCTGTTGCTGTTTTGTATCAGGAAAAATCAAGGCCAATCAAGTCCGAAAGCGATTTTACAGACATCAGAATATATCAGAATGACAATGCCCCTGCCTTTTTTTGTGACGTTGCGGCTGCTGTTCAGACAGGAGAGACACCAAGTGGCTGGATAGCTGCCCGATATGCTGGAGTGCTGGAGAACAATGCTATCCTGCTATCACTGATGGCTTTTTGATGCTTTTTGTGGAGAATACCGAAGGAAATGGATGGAAATGGAGGTTGCATCTGAGTCTGGTGTCTGGGGTGATGTGTTTGCAACGGCCATCAACATTCACCCCTTTTTAATCTTGGCAAACCTTTCTGCCTTTTAGAGATGGTCCCTGACTGGCAACTGAGCAGCGAAAGAAAAAGCCGGGGGCAGCTGGTGCGTGCCAAGGTTGGTGCATTTTTTTTTACTTTGCTGTGTTTGCAATGTCCAACTTTCACATAGAACAGATTCTGCCGATTCTACTGCTCTTCCAAGCAGCTGCTTATGTTTGATTTGTGAAGCACCACAAAATCATGACGGACCTCGAGCTGCACTCCATCAAGATATCCTGTAGTTCATGCCAGTCTGAGCCACCGGTTCTAATAATTAGCATCATTTAAGGTGCTACATCTATCTAAATGTCGGATTCCAATGCAAGAGGAAAGCTGGAGACAGTCTTCTTCAAATGGATTTGATATGTTTTTTTTCTCTGAAAATAGGCACCCCTATATCCTTTGCTTCATCATCATCATCATCATCATCACCATCATCATCATCATCATCATCCCCATTAGAATGGCCATTTGGGGAGTAACATCCCCCATTTTCAGACACGCCCTGCTTGGTGATGTCTTGGTGACTTGGTGATGTTTTTTGTTTTCACATTGGCGCCTCTGCTTCATCTCAGCCCTCTGCTTGCGTGGCTCACAGCATTCAGAAGTAGGATACGACTAGGTGGGGATGCCGTGGCTCTCAGGAATTCTTTTGCACGTGGCGCTCTAGGGAGTCTGGACCTAAGGTGCCAATCAGAAACAGGTCGCAGAGCTGAATTTTCCTTCAGAAATGTCTCGAAAAAAACACACGAATTGTCATGAATTGTCTGAACTTCAAGAAACAGGTCGTGAGTGCCTGAAATGGTCCCATGTTGGAGGTTTTCTTTGCGCTAAACATCGCTGAGACATCTTGAGATCACTATACCTTTCCTCCAAAATACCCCTAAAACCACCATGGGTTTTCCCATGCACCGTATGTCAAAGCGACAAATTCATTTTGGATGATAGCTGGGTTCAGAGTTTGGGGAAGCCTCCTTGGTTGCGATCATCCCACGTTTCGAGTTGCGGCACGTTGCGGCACGCATCGAGTTCGTTTTTTGGGGGCTCGTGGGTTATCCATGGTTATCCCATCAATGGATAATAATAAGTGGCTTATATTCGCAATAAATGGGATAGGATACCCTCTGGTAATTTAACATAGCTATGGAAAATCACCATTTTTAATGGGAAAACTCACTATTTCTATGGCCATTTTCAATAGCTATGTTAGTTTACCAGAGGATATCCTATCCCTCGTTCTCTTGGCTTATCCCATGACTAGTGGGTGAACTATGGTTACTACCGTGGGTCGCGCCTGTGACCTAGTTACAACCGTGGGATGCTCAGGCGGACCGAGAGCATGATACGAACACTGTACGCGCCCCTGGGGATCCCTGGTGGAAGAGGCAAGTGAGGTAGCAATGCCTGAAGAGGCGTGCTTAAGGGTTGTAGTTGTGCTTACATGATATAATTAATTAGTATTACAAAATATGTAATTTATATAATATATGATATATAGCAAATATAACATAATGTTCTGATATAGATAGATAGATAGATAGATAGATAGATATAGATTCTAGATAGGAATTTTGTGAAGTTGCATCAGCATTTGTTTGGGAATGGGAAACCTCTACGCTGCAACGCCTGGGCAAAACCCAGGCGTTGCGCGTATATATAGATATATATCTATAAAATATAATAATACGCTATATAATAATACATATTACTATATGATAATATTTAATAATATATAATTATAATAAATAAAACGTAATAATATATGATAATATATAATAATAAATAATA
>Ga0126342_10012351_pt1 | contig 15231 bp, 5 predicted proteins | sample Cyp1metagenome_FD_92528 | JGI IMG/M metagenome (GOLD analysis project Ga0126342, IMG submission 92528) | Coral microbial communities from Lord Howe Island, Old Settlement Bay, Australia - Cyphastrea 1 metagenome | ecosystem: Host-associated > Invertebrates > Cnidaria > Coral ...
CGGAAACCCCCATGCTCTGCAAAATGAGGCGTTTCTTTTCAATTGCTAACACAGGACTCTTCAAGAGTTTGCGCAAGGGTTTCAACTTCGCCATGGTGGCAGCGGCTCTGATACGGATCTCCTGGAACTTGCTGCCTGATTTGGTGATGAAACCTCCCAGATGTTTGTAATGCGTCACAATGGGCACCTGGACAGCCCCTTGGTGCTCGGTAAGAATGGTCAAATGATCACCTTGCTTGCCCTCAAACCTTTGCCGAGCCTTGTGCGCTCCTTTGCCATGAAAAGTGATCATGGCCGCTGTTTTCCCTGCTCCAAAGGATAATTGCAAGCCATATTCCAGCATCACATCACGTACAAGTGACAACATATGCATCGTCTGCGCCACATCCTTGGCTGAGCTAGTAATAGAAATGGCAATGTCATCCACCCACGTGACGCAATTTGGCACTCTGAGCCCATTATTGCCATCTGGAAAAAGTGGCATGCCAGCAAGGGAGGCTCTGCTATGCAACATGGCTAACACTCTAGCCTGAAGCAGACCGAAAAGTAAGTCTGTATTAGGGTCACCCGGCCTTGTCCCCGTCATCGGCGATGAGATACTGGATGCTCCAGGTATGGCAAACCAGTTGTGTGCCAGCATCGCCTGGGTGCCCTGTGCCAAAATGGTTGACCCTGTTGCTTGTCCCACCAGGGAGCATTCATCCACATGTGCGGCAAAACTTTCCCAAACTGATTCTGGGAGCTTCATCTTTTCAAAAACTGCACGTGTTCTAGGCTCGCTACTTCCTTCCTCAGTCAACATTTGTTTGACCACAGAGTAAAAAGCTGCCCTGATGTCGATGAAGATGAGTCCCTGTGATTCTTTTCTGATGGTGGCGTTCGCTTGCCAGAGTTGGACTTGCAGGTGCAAAGCCTCTATTGAGAGTCCTGCTCGTCCTCCCCATTGCATGGGATCCACCGGAGAGCTCAGGGATCCCTTGACATCTCAATCCCATCTTCAACACCAGAGGATAAATTCTTTTTGCTGCTTTTGCACATTCGGTTTGAAACAATTCAGCTCCCAGACCGTCAAGACCTGTGGCTTTTGCATCGTTCAAATCCCTCAACGCCTTCTCCACATCTAGCAAGGTCGGAATCTCCTCAAGATGCTGCACAGTTCGAGTACCTGTTTTGGGCTGCGATCTTTCCATCAATGTCTCAAACTGCACAATTTCGGCGTGCTCTATCTGTCCAAATTGATGTTGCCATTCCGCAGCTATGGCTTCTCTGGAGAATTGCCACTCTCCTTCTTGATTCCTGAGACCTGGAAGCGGCTTGATCAACTTTCCACAATGCTTGGCAATCATCCTCTTCGGCTGTAAAATCTTGTACAGCTTGTCATTACCAGCACTGTTCGCATTGGAGATCTTGTCCTCCAGAAGTTTGTCAACCCATTTTTTCCAGTCTCTGTTTTTGTTCACTCTGAACTTGGTATCCAACGTCATCCTCGCCTCAAGCACCACCGCTTCTTGCTGTCTAAGCATGCTCAGATCCAGATCCCAGAGTGATCTTTGCGCTTCCAGATCATCATTTGTTTTCCATGCATGAAAAACCCTCTGGAGCAAATGCCGCTTGATCTGTCTTTGCAGCTCTCTGTGTTGCTTCCGATGCTCTTTTCTGTCGCACAGCAGGTTCCATGTGACATCGGAAAAATACAACTGACGTTGCTTTCGCTTTGGACATGGAAAATGTTTGGCTGCTTGCTCTTGCACATGGTGCCGCAAATTTGACCAGTGCAAATTGACATCCTCCGACCATTGCTGCATGGGAAAGCTGTCCAACAACGAAACCTGCTGCTTTGTTTTCATTGCTCTCGCAGCTTGTCGGTCATAAATGTTGCACTTTTTCAATTTCCCTTCATGAGCCTGGACACATTGGATGGCCAAGGTCGTCACCAGTGGATGATGATCGCGGTCACCATTCATCATGTCCATGTCAACATCAACGTGTGACTCGACAATACCCTCTTGGCATGCTGCAGAAATGGCAATATAATCAAGGCGGCTTTGAGTGTTGTGTGGACTGACAAAGGTAGAGGTGACACCAGAGTGCCAGTGAGCAAAGGTGGAGGGAACAACAAGTTTTTGCTCTGCGCAGAACTCTCTAAATCGTTCCCCTCCTTCATCCTCAATTTCTCCGGCATGATCACCAATTCCATCAGTCACAATACTGCCTACCTTGCAATTCAAATCACCTAAGCAAATCAGATTGACATTGCTGTCCCTGGTTGCCGCAATTTTGTGCAGCTCGTCCCACCACTCCTGAATTTCGTGTGGTGGCCTCCCTCTTTGAGGTGCATAAAGGACCATGATGTCGAACATGGCTCTTCCAAAGTTACATCTGGCTGCAAGAATTCTTTTGTTTTGATGCCACACACACAAATCAGTGCTTGGATTGAAATCTGCCCGAAAAGTTTGAGCTAAGGCCCTTCCATTGATCCAAAGCTCCACTCCAGCATTTCCTTTCTCACCAGCCACAATCATACGCGTGTATGGTCCATTTTCTACACATTGTGTCCTATTGGCTCTTGACTCTTGCACGCCAATGATGTGAACGCCATTCTCTTCGAATTGCCTAAGAAGTTCCATGGCTTTGTTGCTCACTCCCTGGCCCTGCTCTGAACCATATAGCATGGTGCCCACATTGGCAGTGGCAATCCTGATTTTGGCACTGCAGAGGGATTGAAGGGGTTGACGTGCCACACCCTGCAAAGTCATATCTGGCTTTCCTTTGTCTTCATCTGGTAATTCGTTCAGCAAGATGCGCCTCAGACCAGGCAGCTCAAGGGAAGGAGCTGCTTCAATCCATGCCCAGTTTGCCAACCTGTGCTGCAAGAGAGGTCCTGACTTGAAGTGAAACTTCTTCAATGGTTTCCATCCCTTCCAAACCTCTTTGGCAATACTGTCCACCATTTCATTCCATGGATGGCCCTGGTGAGCACAAACGTGGACTCCAGTGCAAGATCCCTGCCTCGCTTCCGCACGTCTCTCCAAAACCGTCATCAGCATTCTGGCAGCTTTTTGTCTTTCTGACACTGAGTCTCGTTTGCATGGGATGGCACCATCACCCATAGCTCCAAACCCAACTGTCCACGCATCGAAATGACAATAGACAGCCACATTATCTCTGGTGCAGTTGGCAAGAGCGTACTCGATCATAGCAATAATGGCAGTGGCTTCTGCATCCATGGCAGTCCGGTCCACTTTGCCAATCTCGTCGTTCACTTCATCCGCTGCATATCCCACTCGGGCATAACATATGCTGTCACGCACATGTATTTCTTGTAAGATGACCATAGCCCATGTTGCTTTGTCATTCTTAGCTGATCCATCTGTGAAGACATGCCAAACATCAACATCTGAGGTGGCTTCCGAGACCCATTCAGCCGCAATTTTAGCATGTGGGTGCAGATGAGGTATCATAGAGAAGTCTGAATTGATGCCTTCTTGACCTCTTTCGCAAATTCTTTGGAGACACTCATGAAACGTGTTTATGGACCAGCCGATTGTGTCGCCAGCATTTAAGTGATCATCATCACTGGTGTCCTGTGACACTTGATGATCAACATGCGACTCCTTCACATCGCTGGTTTTCTGATGCACGACATGAACCTCTGCATCTTCTTGCACGACTTGAATGCCCTGCTCTCTGATGGCACAGCAAATTTCCTGAAAAGCATCGTCAAGCTGTTCATTGCAATTGTGCACTGACTGCACCTTTTTTCCTCTGAACTGCAAAAACGAAGTAAATTCAGGCTCTTCATCACTGCGGTCTTGCGCCATTCCAACCAACATGGACAACACATGATGATTTTGCCAAACAAGGAAACGAGCTTGCAAGAAATCGCCCGGCATCCAGTGTTGCCTGAGATCCCTCATGCGCACTCCATTAACAGCCAGGTGTGGATATATCCTCTGATTCCTCGCAAACTCAAACCAGAATGGGGGGTTTGGCATGTTGGCCACCACATGAAACCCTATCTCACCTGAAGGAATGGATATTGCCCAGAACTCCTGGACATCACGTGGCTCTTGTGGCACTTGTTCGACCGCAACAAGCTGCTGTCTGACGAGGACCGGTAGTCCTTCATGATGGCCGTATCTGGCAATGAAATGAAAAGTTGTTGGTCCAGTGTCATGTTGATCACCTGTTGCCGACTTCACAAAATAAAGACCAGCAAAGTTGGCATCGAAAGGCCAAAGCATTCTCATTCTTTCAATCCATTCCAAGTCATACAGCCACACTGGATCAATGTGAATATCACGTGATCCCAAAGGGCGATTCTGCGGAGTGATTCCATGGACTCTGCAGATAATGATCTGAGGACTGTTCTCGGCCTCTAAGAAAGCCTGTGCCTGCAAAAAGAATTGTTCAGCATCATACACAGCTTGCTCAGCTTGAAGGACCTGAGAATGCACATTTCCAATCCAAGTTCTGCAGAGTGAACCATGGTCAAAGTCATAGAATTGGCCCTTTTCAAGGATCACTTCACCTAAACGCACATGACAAGGACGCAATGCAAAAGGTGGACAGCGCTGGTGCAGCTGCAACTGGGCCATGATTTCTCGCTCAGAAACTTCGCAAGTCAAACGCGCTCCATATGGCTGTGGTCTGGCACCAACATCCGACGCAGCTTGCTCCACAACCAGCACATTGCGTGTGGTGACATCTCGTGAATCTGGCATCTCTATAACCACCAAGACAGCCACAGTTCTTGGACCCAAGAAATCCACTGGCTGTGGGTGGACGTTGTACACCACTACATTGCCATATAGGCTGTGATCACTCCAAGTCCTGAGGATTGTTTCCAACAAACCCCTGAGATTGAAAGGGTTGAAACGCACATCTCTGCGTCCCAAATCCACCAGTCCAAGCCCAAAAGTTGCCGCTGTCCACTCTGATCCATCTTCATTTTGCAGATCTCTAAGACGATCAATCTCATCATATAGATGGCCCAGGTGCTGCGGTGCATACAATATTTCGGACTGCACCTGCTCAATGTGTTCTTGGACCTCATCCTGCATATCAACGTCTTCCATTCCTGCTGTTTCCCACATGTGTTGCATGTAATCATCCAACTGGAAAAGCGGAGGACCGCCTGACATGAGAAAACTTTCGTCGGATTCCACACTGTCAGCTTGGCTCCCAGCCCAAGTGGAGGCTTCACTGCCCTGGTCACTCTCTTCACTATCCAGCTGGACGGCATCATCAACAATTCTGATGTCTCCCTCAATGTACCTGTTTGATGGTACCCAAACCTGTTCAAGGTTGCTCTTGAGAATCTCCTCACCTGACTCCCAACATCGAGTGTAGCAGGCTTTCACACCCACATGACAAGCACCCTCAACTTGGGCCATTTCAAAAAAGGTTTTGACATTAATGTCTCTTGGGAACATAACCGCCCTATATTTGAATAAGGGCGGCAAACTCTCGGAATGGAAAATGGTGGTATCCATCCTGGGCGATGGATCTTGCAAGATGATAATGTGCAATTTGATCGCTGACCGACGTGTAGGAAGCCCTCCTAACACTTGTAAGGTGACTGGATCACCATTGTCCAGCTCTCGCCACATTTCTCTACAGTCTCTTTCCAATTGCACAGGGTCGGCCAAAAAAGAGCTTTTCAACCTCATCTCCCTTGGCCGCACGCAAACCTGAAACCGATTCGTGGCAAGAAACCAAGTGTCAGCAAAGATTGGCAACCTGCTTGCTTGAATTTCATCAACCACCTTGTACAGCTCATTGTCAAGATTTTCATCATGGGTGTCACCGACATTCTGGCCCTCTAGGTTCCCGGACCCGTCATCCTGGCTAGATTGGCCATGGACTTCCAAAGAAGTAGGATGCGAGTCATCCAAATCAAACCCTGCCAACACCTGCAAAAAGCCATTGATATCAGTGATCTGCCCATGCATATGCCAAAGTGAGCGACAACAACGTGCCTGATCTACCATTCGAATGGTAGCTGGATAGACATCTTCTTGCTGGTAGCAAACAATGTCGACCTTCTCATTGAAAGAAACATGTCTGCTGCAATTCGACTCAATGAATTGAGATTGGTCCTGTTGGTCATGTAGGTCCTGAAGTGAGCCAAGATCCAAGTTACCCTTGACCCCACTCTGCAAAGGACCCTCTTGTTCTTCAGCCTGAGCCTCAAGGAGATCCAAGTTACCCTCCCCGCAAACTCGCAAATGGCTGTCACATGTTTGATTCTCGACCCTATCTGTGGTGTGAGAAATACGGCTTTCGTCACCCTGATGACGCCTGCTACCTTCCTCTGCACAGTCTTGCCAAATTCCGCAATCGGCAAACTTCTCATTGCCATAAGGAAAACTTTGATTGGCGTCAAGCATCTCAAAGGGGAGATCTATCTCGTGTCGTACTTGATGGATATTGCCCTGCCCATACATCATGTTAACAGAGGCTCCTACAGCAAAAGGCTGTGGCTCGAACTCCGAATCATGTGTTCTTGGAAAATGACAGGAAAAATCCACATCAACGCTTGCACCATCCGATCGAGATTGCAAACTGCAACGGCTGTCCATACAAGGATCAACACCATTGTCCCTAGCATCTTCAGGTGCTGATGGAAACTTGCCCTGATCTGAGGACATGAACATCTGGGCCCTGGCCTGGGGTTCAGAAAGATCCAAGTTAGCCTTTCTGCCACCCCGAAAAAGGCTCCCGGATTGCTGCACCAAGCGACCCAAAACATGTTTTTGACAAGGATCACTACGAACATAGGCATGTTTGATCCATGTGTGCGCTTCTGCATGGGATGAAGCGCTTTCAACCTCCATGTCCATACCCGTGCGCTGAGACTTCAACCTGCCATTGCCAGTCAAAAACAAAAACTCGCCACAAGGTTTTTCTGCGTCTTGCCTGCGTTGTTCCATACCTAAAGTTCCTACAGTGCACGGCTGCAATGCGGACTCCTCAACCGCCATCATGGAAAACAAGCAAGAACGTTGATTGTGGTTACCGTTCTCACCATGAACCCGATCATCAAACTTTGCACAGCCAATGTCCATTTCATAACAATTGTGCACAGTCCACAATTCAGGTTTCTTGAAAAATAAAAGGTCATCCAGACAAGGAAGACCATCAATGATTGGTCTCGAAGGTTGGCAAACGGGAACTTTGCTCAACTCCTTCAATTCATCCCGAAGCCCTTGCTCATCAGGTTGTTGCCATGTGTGCGACACTCGACATAGACCATCAAAATCCTGCCACCACCCAGCAAGAATCGATTCCACGTCAATACTGTCACTTTGAACAACTCGCTCAACACCACTGTCCTTCTGGGTCAAGCATTCTGTTCTTTTTCCTTCATCTTTGCATCCCTGACTTCTTGAGTCTTCGGTTTGAGGTGCTGCTGTGCCACTTTCGTTGGGGAAGTGGCTCCTCGAAACTGCTTGTGCAACTTCGGTGAGGCCTTGCTCTGTGGTCCAAAACCCATGGGTCCCATGTCTTCCACATCGTCCATGTCGTCTGTAAGATCCACTTCGCCCACTGATCCCTCGACCAGTATCACCTCTTCGAGATCCCTCAGCTGTTCCCCCACATTGGGTTCCTCTGGGATCATCTGACCGGCAGTCGCCGGCCCCAACATTGACATCGATGCCGAACTCATCTCTTGTTTCAATGCATGGAACTCGGCCAACTTCATGTTGTATGCCTCTAAAAGATCCGATCTGCACTTCTGAAACAGCTCTGCATGTTGATGCACTTTTTGTGTAGTGGCCTCTACAAAAGCCTTCCATTCTCGATCCAACTTTGTCACCTTGTCCGCTGCCGTGGTGACCTGTGTCTTGAGCTTGGTAAGGCGATTGAGATGCCCATGTGTGAGTGCCTTTGATGCAGCTGCCGCTTGCTGCTTGGCAATCAGCTTCTGTTGTTGCTGTTCCATTTGTTCTGTCAGATCTATTCCTGCACTCTTCAATCCTTTGAGGTGCTCTAAAATCTTCTCTTCTTCCGGAGACAAAGTTTCTGCTGCTGCTTGCGATGAGGCCGGTTGAATCACTGATTGATCCACCATCGATTCCTTGGCACCAGCTCCATCGGACTGATCTGTCTTCTTGTTCACAGCTCTTCCTGAAGGCGTTGAAGGTATCCATGGGGCATTTCCTGGAAAGACACTCCAATCTTTTACACCTTCCTCTGAGACTTTGTTCTGCTCCGGATTCCTGTAAGAGGTTGCTTTTGCACTTTTGCTGCGCGATCGGCGCTTTGGTCTTTGCCATGTCTGCGACCAATGCACACTGCAGCTCCTGCAAAACTCTTGTTTCTCTCCATTGTTTACCTTGCATTGCCTGCAGTGCCACGTCATCTGCAGAGACTGTCTTATACGGGCAGGAACTTCGTGTATCTGAAAAGAATGATGACTTGCCAGCCAAAAAAAATTCTTTCTCAGTTTTTTGCGAGTTCTCTTTCCCAGAAGCCCAGATGCTGATCTCCGGATGAAACCCCTGCACAATTGGCGCTGCTTCCGCAGCCTTCTGTGCCACCCAGGTTCTCTGAACTTCACCAACGTCCCTAGCAAAAACGCAGATCTCACAGGCAATGAAGGCAACCCTAAAGGCGAGGCGACAGCTTACCATCCAAAGCTACGCCCCTGAGGTCAAAGCTAGAGGAAGCCAGCAGTCAAACGAGACTGGCTCCTCATGAACCGAAACCTTACATATACATATATATATATAACTGTATTATATGCAGATTTCTAAGTCACAAGTATATACACACATACGCATGTCTATATCTACTGTATATCTATATCTATATCTACATCTACATCCATATGGCTATGTCTATACTCAAACACTCTTGAGGTCAGTGAATCCTTTACAGTTCAGCCAGCCAGGTCATGTGCTGTGTCTCAGGTGCATGCATCGTCGTGAGTATCTGCAACTGCTCGAGGGTGCACTGAGTCGCAACTGAGATGTCGGGCACCAGAACAGTGACACCGCGGTTTGAACAAATCAACCACCAAACGTTGGAATATTCCAATTAATGCGCTGAGCACGAGAATCAATAGAGGTTGCTATGGAGTCAAGGCATCCCAACACACACACACAAATCCACGCAACCTTGCTTGAACAGTTTTTTTTTTGTGGTTTCCTGGCAAATTCCAATGCGATTGTAGGCCTCAAGGCCTCGTTGTATCCCCAATGTTGGGATCACCTGTGCAAAGACCCCCCACGTGTCGCGTGGCGTCGGATGCCGTTCAGCTTCGTTTCGGCCAAAGTGGCAGCAGTCCGTTGGCTACGCGATCAGAAGTGAATTGTAGCCTATAGGCCCATAGTAATCCCATAGTCATCATAGTCATAAGTCATTCCTTCAGCCTTTCAAAAGTCCCTGAATTGCCACTCCAATTCCAATGTACTGCAGACATCTGCAGACTGCAGACTTTGAGACGCAGGAATTTTTGGTCCCTCACAGACAACTGTCAATTTGATGGCCGCGGCTCGACTGACAAGGGTTCATGATCCTTTTCAAAGCAGAACCCAGAGAAGTAGCTGCAAACAAGACAGCTTTTTGAGCAAACAACTTTTTGTGCAATGAAGTAGTTGCCACTTTTTCCGTTCAGTAAGTTTGCAAACGAGCAAACAAATTCAACTCACCGAGATCCTTGGAGTTGCAACCCACACAGCGACAGAGTTCACCCGTTCAACATCCATGCTGGCCTTGGGAGCTCTTGTCCAGCTGGACATCGATGGCTTCCTTGCCGCCCCGCCTTCGGAGCCTTCGGAAGCTGTTGCGACGCGCCAAGTTGATGGGTGCGGAGCTGCAGGATTGGAGCCATGAACGGCAAATGCTGTGGAGGGCCAAGCTGAAAGAGCAATTTCAGGTGGCCAAAGATTTGAAGAAGCTGCCCCCAGGTGTGGCCTTGCACGCTGTTCTATTGGGAGGGAATAGGCTGTATGAATTATTACTACCTAGATATGTACAATATTAGTATTGGTTCAGTATGGTTCAGTAATGATATATTGGAGTCGTTCGAAAGGTCCGTAGGTGCTTAATTGCCAAGACCGCCAGGGTTCCAACATGAGACCCCGCAAAAGTTTTTCTGAGTCCGCGAACGTCTTTTTTGTTTGGCGAAAGATTTAGCGAAGGAACTTTACATGAGACCCCGCGAAAGATAGACGTGGGGTTCGCGAAAGATTCGCAGAAGTTATTGTATATTATGTTTTTAATTATGTTTTTAATTATTTTTCCCCAGCAGCAAAACTTTGCTATGGGGTCTTTAGCCCAGATTAGCTCCGGTGCGATCCGGTGCAGCTTCAACACCAGGTTCCGCACAAGGTTCCGGAGGGTTCCGTTGAAGATACCTGCGAGGCTCCGGAGGGTTCTGTGCGGTTCCGGAGGGTTACTACGGTGCAGATACTTGGTTAGGTTCTAGAGGGTTTTGGTGCAGGTACCTGGTGAGCTTAGAGAAGTTTCCGGTGCAGCTACCTGATGAGGTTCCGGAGGGTCGATGCGTGGTCCGGGGCAGATACCTTGTGAGGTTCCGGAAGGTTCCGGTGCAGAGACCTTGTGAGGTTCCGGAGGGTTTTGGCGGAGAAGATGCTTGGTGAGGTTCCGGACAGTTCCGGTGCAGATACCTTGTTAGGTTCCGGAGGGTTCTGGTGCAGATGCTTTGTGAAATTCCAAAGGGTTCCGATGTTTTTTTATGGCATAAGCACTTAATTTTTATGGCATAAGCGCTTAATTTTTATGGCATAAGCGCTTAATTTTTCTGGCATAAGCACTTTTTATGGCAAAAACGCAGAAGCTTTCAAGCTGTTGGGGATAGCGCCTGAGTTCTTTTTTTATGTCTTGCCAAGATTAGCCTTTTGCAGATGAAGGAATTTAGAACAACCGCCATATGTAGAATTATGTACTGTATACATATACATCATCATTATTACCATATATTATTATTATTATTGGTACCATGATGTATATATTAATTTTCATATTACTACTATTGTTATTTATTATGTATATGTATATGATGTCTGATATCTGATATCTGATACATGGTATATGTTATATGATATATGTATGTGTATGTGTATGTGTATGTGTAGGTGTAGGTGTAGGTGTAGGTGTAGTTGTGTGTATGTGTATGCATATGCATATGCCTATGTATGTATGTGTATGTACATATGCATATGGCTATGTATACGCATAGTATGTACATGTATATATATATATATAACATATGAGTGCACTACAGGAAAACCAACCTTTTTGGATGGCAAGCAGCCACGAGGTGGTTTCATATACAGATTTTCCCTTTCAGCACCCGTGACGCATGGGTCCCATGGCCAGGTGAACTGGTCGAACGCTGCTGGGACCAGATGCTACTGGCCAACCGACGCTTCGACGACCGGTTCAATGCTGCCTTCTACAGGCTCGAAAGAGTTAGGTCGTGAAGGTTTCCATAAATGGGTACACCCAATCATCCATTTATAGATGGATTTTCCGTCATAAACCAAGCATTTTGGCATTAATTTCCATAGTCATGGGGGTACACCCGAATAGCTGGATGGTTGATTTCATGGAACATCTGATTCAGATGGATGATTTGGTGGGGCCCCTATGACTTAGGAAACCTCTAAAAATCCATGCAGCTAACTGCTGAGGATGGGACAAAACCTCAACGTCTTGAGACCGAGTAAGGTACACGCTTTCTTCTTGCATATTATGTGTATATCCAGCAGTCATAGATGTAGTCAGCGAATTGAGTATGATCAAAATTGGGCACCCCCAAGACCCAAATCGGGGATGGTTAAGTGATGATTGACTAAAAAACTGGGTGCATTACCCCAAACAGTGAACTAAACATGGGAAGGTTTATCCCCTTGGCCCATCCGTGGTCCCGGCAGGACCATGGATGCGCTGATGGCTCGGGTCAAGGAGATCCAATGCCGAGGCAGCGGCTTAAGTTGTATGAACCAGCGAAATATCCTATGAAACCTGTTTGTGCGATTTTTTGGAGTTTTTTTGGACCAACATATTCACATATATATATATAACATCCATGTACATGTTTTTTTTTTGCTCTATGATTCAATGATTGTTTTGACCTCAGTGATTGGCGGCTCATGGTTTTTCCGCCTTCACTTGGGAACCTGGATTTTTCGTCACTTTTGTGTCGATCAGTGATACAGAAGCGCTGAAAATATGGTGTAGCGCCACGGATTCAGACCATGAAGGAGATTAAATCATGATTACCCTCCGATAATTCAACATAGCTATTGAACATGGCCATAGAAATAGTGGATTTACCCGTTGAACATGGTGATTTTCCATAGTTATGTTAGTTTACCAGAGGGTAATAATGGTGAACCATTGATGATATATCGAAAACAAATGGATGAAAGCCGCTGGCTACAAAAGACAACTTATCTAATGCGCGCTGTGCATTCATGCAATCAGCATATTTGCAGGCAGATGGGCAATGCACATTCTGTTGTAATGTCAACCCAGATTCATAAACCATGGGTTCTGATTATTCCTATTTATTAGATTCCATTTATAATATCAACCATTTATGGAACTCATTTAGAAATTTATATTAGAACCCAACCCCAAATCTGATGCCATTTATGGTCCCTCAAGGCGTCACCGAACACTGCGTGGCCAGCTGGCAACGCAGCTCGGGCGCCCGGCTGCTGCTGAAGCTTCAAAAGGCCTTGGGCTTTGGTGCCTGGAGACAGGTGCGCCGGTTGAATCAGGTGAATAGGTTGGGCTTTCCATAGTAAGGGGGTTACCCCATAGCTGGATGGTTTATGTCATGGAAAATCCATGAAAATCCTATAAACATGGATGATTTAGGGACACCATGGGACACCCACTATTTCAGGAAACCTCCATATGGACATGTTCCAACAAGAACGGGGGGGATTGACAATATAGAATGGGAATACAATGGGAACATCGTTGGATGTTGTTGGCACACCGGCACTTGAAAAACAAAAATGTGGATCAATGGGGGTTTATCCTGAAAAACAGAAATCATTTGCACATAATAATCTGGTTATCAAGCAAAAAACAATGATAATATTTAATACACGGGGATATTGACCATCAAATAGCAGGTGTGTTTGAGAATGTGGAACCCCAATTCGCAACCATATTCCTGGGGAATATGGCGATAAAACGCTGGAGTTGGTTTTTTTTCAGTGGGACAAAACCACATGACTATTTCAGATGTGAAATATGTGTTGAACATGTGTAGTCAGCGGTGCAAACGACATGCTGTTGGAGGTACTACCCTCTGGTAAACCTACAAAAAACGATGGAAAATCACCAGTTTCAATGGGTAAATCCACTATTTCTATGGCCATTTTCAATAGCAAACTGTTAAATTACATTTATAGTGAGTTTTCCCATTAAAAATGGTGATTTTCCATAGTTATGTAAACGTTTACCAGAGGGTAACGATTCGTGGAATCATGGAAGCACCACGGTTGCTGACATTGGACTCTTTGGACTCCGGTCTTGGACCTGTCCAAATCCACCAACTAACATAGCTATTAAATGCTATTAAAGTTTATATAACAATTATGAATTTCCATAGCTATGTTAGGAGAAACCAGAGGGTCAGAGGGTACGATTGATTTCAGTGAAAACAATACGTGGCACACTGGAGCCTACCTCCGTTGCACACCTTCGGCAGGACGAGAAGTCACGCACTTCAAGCCGTCAAGGAACCAGTGGCAAAGCACGATCCAAAGCCGATCCGTGGCTGGATGCCGGAGTCATCACTTTGATAGGCGCTTGGCCGGTTGTTTTGGGAGAAAAGGTAGGCACAAAGATGACACAATGGGACCGAATTCCTATCAAACATGAGTGTCCAGCAGTAATCTGTTTGGGCACTGTTTTTCCCACCTGCGATTGATGGCACAGATGCAAGATCTACAGTAAATGATTGACAAGCAGCTGGCACAAGCAAGAGTGAGAGTGATGTGCGGATTGACTCGCAATTTCTTTGTCTCACTGACTTTTGACTTATCTATTCAGGGATAGAACAACAGCTGTCAAGTGTTTCTGTCAGACCGCAGTTGAGCACCCGGAGAACAACACGCAAGGTTTTCTTCAAACCAAAGTCTGCCATTTGGCAGTGTGTCAAAACCTTGTACCCCTGTAGTTCACATCAAAATAGCTGGTAAATGGATGTTCATCCCCCTAAAAATGGCATTAATAGGTATTGATCCATACATATCCATACCCATTTGATGATGAAGCCATACCCAAATCCGAGTGTTTGATCTGGAAAAAACATCGCACCAGGCATGTCGGTTGGCAGTGCCATGCATGGTTTTTATTTCTACAGTTTCCTCTTCTCCACTTGGAGCTGCCTTCGATCCATTCGTCGCTTTGTGGTTCTGTGCTTGGACACGGAAGATGCAAATAGGCTTTTCAGATATGCGCCCACTGATCTGAAGAAGCGAAAGATGGATCTGTTCAACTGGTTCTTGGCAATGAACCAGAAGATTTTGTTTTTTTCTGCTTTCTTATTTTTCTTGGGATGTTAAGAACCAGAAGAGTCAAGACGCCTGGGCGGTTTTGCCTCTGTTAAACTGAAGGCTCCATTTTGAACTGAATGCCATGCGACAGATTCGTGCCGGAAATCTGCACTACATCGGACGACCCGGAGAAAAGGATTGGGATTGGGTACACGATCCCAAGAACGATCACGGTCCCGAGACCTTGTTTGACCTGGCCATGGAAGCTGTGGCGAATCATCCCCGAGTCCATGAGTGGGTGGGAACCAAAGTACTTCCCAAAGCAGAGCCTGACAAAGCGGTGTACCGAATGCATGAAGGCTGGGTGGTCCAATAACAAACAAGGTTATATATATATATATTATACTATATATATATATAAGTTAGCATTGTGCTCCCCCGTCTTTTTCCCTGACCCGCCCAGATTAATATAACATAAATTCCACCAGCCTACACCCTCAAAAAAACATAACAGCCAAAACAATTTTCATCTTATAAATATGTTTCATAAGATAAAATCTAATTTTCCTTCTTCTTAAAATTCTCCTGATGTTTCATTGTTGTTGTATGCCTCTTGTAATTTTTAAGTTGAATATCATAATCATCACATACAGGGCACTTCATCCATTTTATCTTTTCAAATTCCTCTTTGTCATCTTTACCAATATTTGAAAGGTGTTCCCTTGAACGAATATGC
>Ga0126342_10012352_pt1 | contig 15231 bp, 11 predicted proteins | sample Cyp1metagenome_FD_92528 | JGI IMG/M metagenome (GOLD analysis project Ga0126342, IMG submission 92528) | Coral microbial communities from Lord Howe Island, Old Settlement Bay, Australia - Cyphastrea 1 metagenome | ecosystem: Host-associated > Invertebrates > Cnidaria > Coral ...
CAAGGGTAGCCACTTTCAGATAATTGGTCAGTGCTTCAAATTTCTTTGACTCCGTCATAAAAATGAATTCCTCATTAACCCCGTGTTCGGTTTGTTGAACAACGGTAGACTCAAATGGAGGGAAAACCCCAAAGCAGTCCTGATCCCAGGTCTTGACCATGTCCTCCAAGCGGATGATCTTGCCCTTGCCCTTGTCCTGGGATGGAAGTTGCCACTGAAGTTCTTCATGAAAATCACCACTGGCCAACTTCAAGGCGAGGTTCACATCAGCATTTTGACTTGACGAAGCAGCTCCGCCCTTACGAGGGCACTCCCACTTCCAATGACCTTTGACACCGCAAATGCATGCCGATGAGGCTATTCAGTCGGCAAGGGTCTGGTTCTTCTTCTTGCCAACTCCCTTGAAACCTCCCCCTTTTCGACCACGGCCTTTTGAACCCTTGGAGGCAGGCCAGAAGCCACGGGCTCGAAGCTTGTCACGAATCCTGGCTCTGGCATCGGCATAAGCGGAAAAACAGAGAGAGAGAGAGAGAGAGAGTTCGGAACTTTCTTGGCACACATCGATGAGCTGGTCTTCGAAATCGCTCACTGTTTGAGCATCTTCATCTCCTTGTTCTACTAGAGACTGCAAAATCGTCTCTTCATCCCATCCATCATCATCACCTGCATGGTAGACCTCCTCGTGATCTTCATCCACGAAGTTGATTGGGTAAGTTTTCTTTTTCTGGTCTGTCTGCCCGCCCAGCACTTTTGTTGACAGTGAACGCATAGCTCCTTCCACTTTCTTGGCAGTGAGCTCCCCACCCGTAAGGGTAATGACCTTCTTCTTGTCCTCGGCCAAAAGTGCGCTCTGGCGCAAAAGTATGAAGGCTCTCATGTCAGCGATGTCAACCTTGCCCAACTCTGTGAAGGCAACGTTCAAGCGATTGACATAGCTCAACGTGGTCTCATCATTTCGTTGAATCACCTTGTAGAGAGCTCTTTCAAACTTGTCATAGGTCTGCAGCTCAGAGTTTTCCTCCCAAGTAGCCACTGACGCCAGGAGAACATCTACTCCCTTTTCAGGGTCAGAGAGAAGAGCAGCTTCGGATCCCTTGATCTGTGCCCATGCGGTACCTTTCATGAGCATTGCTAAACGGGGAGCAAGCATGCCCTTGTCTTTGGCCGGGCATATAGCCCGAAGAAACTTCACCTTGTGCACATATTCTCGTGGATCATCCACTGCCGGGTCAAACGTAAGGTAGGATGCTCCATAGATTGCTGGTGCGCTCATCGGTCGAGGCACCAGCTGATCCCACACCCTCCATGGCTCAGGTTCAGGTCTAGTGTGCCTTTTGTCCAAACCCCTTTGTTTGAAACACGTGCAACCAACAAAATTTAAGTGAATTCCCTGAGGATTTTAGGCCTTTCCTAATTACCCTCTTTTATTAGGGGACCAATGGGTGGTGATCCTAAGGAGACCTCCGCAAATGGAGGCTCCGCTACCAATGTTAATCTCAAGCCCTTTGAGATGCCAAATGAAGTCCTGTGATTCCGCCAAGGATCCCTGTCCTAGGTCTCTTTTGTTCCGCCGCGCCTGGTGACTCCTCGAACCCTCCCTCCACTGCGGTGGACGGCAATAGAAAAGGGACCAATATGGAAAGACAACTTGGGAGTTTCACAATGTATACATGTATATGTAAAAGTTATATGTGTAGTATATTGTATTATGTAATACGGTGATACACACATTACTCTTTCGGTGAAACCACAGTTGGAATTTCGCAGGAACCCCTTGGCCGTCCTTTTGAGCAACCAAATCTTTGGTTCCTTCCATCCGTCCATCACGGAGCGGCAGAACTACATTGAGGACCATCCATCCTTTCGACTGACCGTGGCGGAAACATACCTCCTATCTTATGCCTTGAGTTTGTTTTGCTTGTTTTTTCTACCCTTGTTGCCGTCTCAAAAAGCAGATGCGCAACGCCGTAAGAGAGACTGGCCCTACCGAAGGCATTATGCCATCATCGGATGTGTGGTTTTGAGCTCAGCCTTCCTCTATGCTTTCGTAGGGGATGTGTTGATCTTAGACAAAAACTTGGCATGCTTGCGTTTCTTGGGCGGCAAAGGCTGCTGAGGCACATTGCAGAGTCAATTTGCTGCTTGGTGGGTTGATGTGGCAGGTATCAGAGAATTTTGCAATCCTACAGTCCTTCCCAAATTTTCACGATGATCATAAAATAATGATGATGATGATGATGATGAAGTGAAAAGATGATGAAATTTGATCATACACGATCTTCATATTTCGCCAGCAGTGGCTCACCAGAAATCCAAATTTCATGATTTGTACAGCACCTTTGGCCAATTTTGCAGGCCGTACAAACCGGGGTTTCCTGAAATCTACGGATAGCGCTGTGAAACCCACGTACTTCCCTTCGGGTGGAGGGTTGAGCCAGCTGAATTCCTTTCTGATTTCTGTGGGAACGCCCCCAACTTGCATCGGCAATGGCGTAGCGTGACCTGTAAAACGTAACGTGGTCGGAAGCTGTTTTGTTTTGACAAACCAGTAGCAAATGGTGTGTCCCAAAAAATAGGCATTACCATCTGGTTATTTAACATAGCCGTGGTATAGATGGCCCATAGAAATAGATGGTTTACGTATTAAAGATGGTGGATCTTTCCATGGCGAACTGTTAGTCATAACCAGATGGTAGATTTGGTTGAATTACAGTCGGACTTCACCACTGGAATCATACTCTATGTATGGCCTATCTTTTCTGGGTGAATTGTGACATAGTTTAGCCGTAAATCCATTCTGAACCAACATTCTGGTCACCAACTGCTGGGGTCCTGTGTTGATTTCACCGACAGTTTTCGGAGGTTCATATACATACACTCACTGCTTGGTGGTTTGGAACATGACTTTATTTTCCAGAATATACGGGATAATCGGATAATCCTTCCCATTGAGTAATATTTCTCAGAGGGATCACTTTGGATTGGAAAAAACTGCACAGAAAACACAAGATGTCTAGCTACTCCACTTCCATTGACCACCGATATCGCTGGTACGCCATTGCATGGGCCTTGCAAAGTTGTCCTCGGGACCGTGGACCGTTTGAGCGTCGTTTCTAACTCGGTCACTTGTAAAGGACGACCGATACGACATTGAGATCTAGGCTCATCATCCCACAGATGCTGTGAATGGGTCCTTTTTTTAAGCCACCAACATGAATAGATGCAATACTTAACCAGGCTTTCTAGGGCTAATAGATACATTAATACTAAGTAGAAGGGATCAATATATATATATATATGTATGTATATATATATAGAATATATTATATACATATTTGATCTATGATAATTAAGAAATGAAATAGGATCAACTGCTGGCATTTTCGAGTTTGGGGTTTGTGAAAACACTCTGCAGGTGCGGCACAACACTGAGTTACCCTCCAGTTTCTACTAACCATATAGCTACAACTCGTGGGGCTCCCAGTTATACAATGGTTTATAAACCCCATTAAACCATAGTTATAGTGGAACATTGGGATTACACCATATAGTTCATGTGGGATTAAACCATCTATTTGATGTTATTTGCGTATCATCAACCATAGTGACATTGGAGTTATAAACGCACCAACTGAACGCTATCATTTCGGAAAAACGGGGGCCCCACGTTGTGTGGTATAGGTCGATGGCCTCTTTAGATAGGCGAAATTTGCCTATGAAATGATGGTTTTCCCATAGGACACAGGCGATATTTGGAAACATGGAATTGTCGTCTTTGTCGTACTGTTTCCATCGTCCCTTTAACGCCAGGTTTTGGCATACATAGTATATCTTATAGTATATGTTATAGTATATATGTTTGTTATTATTATTAATAGTAGTTTATTAAGATTATTAATATTGTTATCATCATTATTATTAATCTGATTCTTATTCTTCTTATTTTTCTTCTCATTTTTATTATTATCATACAATAATAAGAAGAGATTATTATTATCATTATCATCATTATTATGATGATTATTATTGTTATTATTGTAACTATTCTTATCATCATCATCCCCAGCAACCAGTTTCCACCCAGGGTTTTGGTCGAATGAGATGATGATCCACTTGTCATTTCCCGCCACTTGTCGCCCCTGCCACTTGGGGCGACTTGGGGACGCCATTTGCCTACGCCACGGCGAGCGGATGGGCAGGCGACCACGTACAGAGGGAAAATCACGCACGGTGGGTCTCTCCAAAAAATGGTGGTATTCTCCAAAAAATGGTGGTATTCTCCAAAAAATGGTGGTATTCCTAAAATGGTGGTATTCCAACAATTGGGATATCATGGGGATATACCGAATGATAAAGCCAATTCTGTGATTTCTAGATGTGTCAATGGGGAAATAGGCTCCCATCATCCATGTTTAGCACCTCTGGACCCAAGCAGACAACTCAAACAATATCGACATAGGAAGTACATGCATATATATATATATAGAAACATATACAGTATACATTATACATTACATATATATATATATATATATTATACATCGTACTAGTACTTGTAATACAATGATTATAATTGATTATATCTCTATATATATAATTGAATGTATACATACATACGCACATCATAGATGCATCGATATATATATATATATAGGTACATGGACAGCTCAACACATATTAGAACATGAATCATATATATATATATATAATACTCCATTTATACATAAGCGACCCCCAGTTTCTTTTTTTTTTTACTATATAACCTATAGTAACCTATATACAATATACATAGATGTTCTAGATTTGATAGGTTTTATAGATATATAGATTCTTAGATTTTTGTATGTATAGATATAGACACACATATTCCAGATATAGATATGTATCGATTTATATATATATATATATACATACACAGTACTTGATAAATTTTTAGAGAGATAGATGAACACACACACACACGTATGATACTCTCCTGCAAACGATGAGAACCTTGTAGATTAGATGTTGTTTTCCCCCCCACCATAAACGTGGACATATAGCATGTATTCGTAGTCAATGGATGATCTACATCTATAACTATGTCAGACATATTTATGTAGATCATGTGTAAATATTTCCATTCCTAAACACTATCCTAAACACTATTTGGAAGACAATTCCGATATATGCCTCCGATCATTTTCCCATGGATTCCACAGAAAACCACCATTTTCCCCACGGTTTCCCCATGGACTTCGGACCCCCCAAGGGTCCGGGAGACGCACCGATTCTTCGACCTCTACCTGCCGGGGATCCAATTGCCCGGCAACAAGGCGAAGACCAGGTCATTGGCTCAGCGGCTGGTGATTTTTGAAGAAAAACATCGCGAAGAAATGGGAAATTCACCGTGAAAAATGGAGGAAAACATGGGATTTTACCATGAAAAATGGAGGAAAGCATGGGATTTCACCATATTGAAACGCGGAGATTTAATGCAGGGAAATGGGGATATTTCAACTCAAACTAGCGTTGACCGAGGAACAATGGTCCACGACTAATTTGATGGCTATTCAACCGTCATTCATGAAGTTTTTAGCAGTCAAAGGGGGGATAGAATTGATACATGATCGTTGATTGATGATTAATGTATCCATATATATATATTTATACAGTATATATATATATATATATGTGGGGAATTATCATGATCCATGCTGGGAATAGCCATGGGCAGGAACCAGGGTATACCAGGATTAAGTGGAATCGCCAATCTGGGTTTTAACCAACCCAAAGTGGTAAACCTTAGTTGAAAGCCAAACAGTGCATGGGGATATTGGGCGTTTTTTTGGCAGGTTTTGTCATTGCTTGGCAATGCTTGGTAGTTTCAAGTTACCCTGTGGTAATTTAACATAGCTATGGAAAATCCCAATTTTTAATGGGTAAATCCACTATAAATGGCAATTTTCAATAGTTTTTTGTATGTTTACCAAAGGGTAGTTTCAAGGTACCCTGTGGCAATTTAACATAGCGATCGAAAATCACAATTTTTCGTAGCCAAATCATCAAACCCAATGGCCGTCACTAGACGAGGGTACGAGCGTGCAGAATCTGTTGCGACCTAACTTTTGGGTATCAGGTAGCCATGTCACAGACATATTAGCATTTTGATCGGGAAGGGTGTTTCAGGCCACATTTTGTCGGGGTCGTTTCTGTGTCTTTCGTCGACCTGCAAAGCCATGCACTTTGTAGTGGGCGCTTCGTGGGACCAGATGGAATGATTTTTGACCAATGATGGTAACTTGTTTGGGTGTTTTTTGCAGGCCACTTAAAGAAAGTAACAAATTTCGCAGACTGAATTTACCCCAACTTTTTGTAGGCGGTTAACATCACCAGAGAAGAGCCCATTGCCCTTTTTGAGGCACATCCCAGTAATATCAATCGCAGGTGAATACACTCTGCTGGATGAATCAAGAACAGAACAGCCCGGTCAAAAGTCATCTTATGATGTGTTACCAAAATGGTTATGATACTTATGTGTTACCAATAGACATAGTGATCGACAATTGAGGCCCCACCCTATGGAATACTGGAAACGCGAGCCTTGGCAGCAAAAAATTCGTCGGCCCAGCGACGCGAGCCAATCGGGGTGTCCCAAAATCCGTCATTTGACAATTTTTAGATAGTTTTAGTATTGAAACCTATGATGACTTGGGGATCCCCCATTTTGGGAAACCCCCAAATGTATATAATTTGTAGTAGGTTTCTAGTAGGTTTCTAGTAGGTTTGTGAATTGAGATAAATCTATCGGGTGCAGATTTCGCGAGAGTAGGACAACACAAAGAAAACACCATTGGTACAGGAATTTGCCCAGATTGAATGAAGGGATAGATTTATGTTCATAAGGATCATTGGATCATTGGATCATTGGAATAAAAATCCAAGATTTTTCATACAAAAAGGATCATGGAAAAATCCTTATGGTATAAATCCTTATAAGGATCATAAGATTTTCACTTTATATTCAATCCCAGATTTATGTCTATAAATCCCATATGATCCCTTATGAATCCGATGGCTGGGTCAAGTCATGCTGGATTCAGGAATTTCTTCCAGTTGGGCGGGACTCTCAGTGTGAAACACGATGTGAAGCTCCATACTTTGCTCGAAAAAAGCAATCAACATCTGCCACAGTCCGAGTGAACATATTTCATCATATTTCTCGCCTCTACGACCTTCAGGGAGACCATCTTGGAGGAAGGCGTGGAAGTGTTCGGGACCCAAAAACACCTGGCTCGTTCTCCTTGCTGATTGAACTAACTAATCCAATTAGTCGATGGTGTTTTTTTGTTCCACATGGGAATCCCCTATTTGAACCAAGCAGTTGAAGGTTTTGTCTCACTTCCCATTCTCACCCCTATCCTTTCCAAGCCATGAGGACTTAGCTTTCCACACATGGGAACACACTGTCACTACATGGCCTGGGTGGTATTCATCTTTTTTCATGAACAGAATCTGTGAAGAGGTTTTTGGCAATGGGGCATAGTTGGGAATCATTTTTCATATCATGTAGACATGTGACATATAGTGATCTCTGCTTATATATATACATATATAATATATAATATATATATATAGATAGATGTATACATATATACACATACAGTATATATACACATACAGATACAGCTACGCATTACATGTCTATGTATCTCATTTTCTTCGGGGGTATTCAACCGCCGAAAATCGCATCGCCAATGGCGGATTCTCCATCCTGGACGACTATTTTGTGGAAAATCCCAAAGAAAAAGGGATTATTAATGGTGTAGCCCTGTTTTTAATGGGAACATCACCATTTTTAATGGGAAAACTCACTATAAATGGCCATTTTCGTGGGGGTAGCCCTATTTGCTATTTTTTCGGAAATCATGATCAGATCCAAAAAAGATTCATGTTTGGGTTTTTGTTCAGATTTTTCCATTGGATGTGTTCAATCGTTGCGCCAAAGAGTGCACCAAGACAAAAACCTATTGCCCAAGCAAGCGAATGTCATGTCTGGATCGAACACTGCGAAAGTTGTATTATGGACTTACCCTCTGGTAAACATACAAAAAGCTATTGAAAATTGCCATTTATAGTGAGTTTTCCCATTAAAAATGGTGATTTTCCATAGTTATGTTAAATTACCAGAGGGTATCCAACAAGAACAACTAAATTGACAGAGAAGTATACTTTTTATTGATTGCCGCCCATTTTTCATTCGAGAAACTCAGGATCAAGAAACTGCAAGCCAAAAAATGGCCGCCATTTTTTGGGGTTTGTCCGATTTTTTTGGGGAACATGAATTTCGGTGATGATTTTCTTTAAATCCATGGGTTAATCATCATTCTCCCTAGTTGGCCTGGAGGTTGGCAACCCATTTCCAGCTCCAGCTGATCAAGTCAAGATGTGAAACAAAAATCACTTTCAGAATCACCATCAACAACCATAATGTCAACCCTGGATTAATAAACCCCGTTTACGGCTGTTTCATTGGGGGGATACCATAAAAAAGTATCAGATGAAATGACTATTTGGGGAGTCCCCCCCTAGATCACCATAGATCTCCCCTATGAATCACCATAAATCACCGTAAAATTACCGTAGATCTCCCAGAATTCAGCTCACTTCCCGAGGTTGGACCCCTGTGTCTTCATGGTGCAGCGCGGCAAATTGGAACTGCGACGATACAGGTCATGACCTCGAAACAGTCAGAGTTTGCCGTTGATGGCGCCAGAACGGAAAAAAAAACCTCTACAGTTGGATGGGTTAATATATATATATAATATTATACATACAGAGATATAGATATAATATAAATAGATATCTATGTATATACGTATATTTGCGGCCCCTTCCTGTGTACGCAGGGGTCCTGATATGTGCTTCATGGCTGTGGCTCAGAAGTATCCAAAGCCCCATGACTCCAACGGGGAAAGTCATGGAAGCGACCCCTCCAACGAATCAACAAGAATTTACAGTATTAATCCAGAATTGGCATGGGTTTGGACTTTCTTTGTGGCAACAAACTGACACAGCTAGGTAAGCTGATATGTTTGACAATCTTTCTGGCGCCCTGCAAAATCTGAACCAGTGTGGTAATCCAATAATAATAATAACGAATTGTTTAAGGCAATCATCGATAATTAGAATTGATGAATTATTATTACCAACCAATTACAGGGTTTGGTAAACGTCATTTTAGTCTTAATGATCATATTCATTAATACTAGTACATACTAGTACTAATTAAGTGTCATTAGTATCCGATCAATTTTAATTATCCAACTAATGTCAAAAAACTCATACTTAGTTTAGAAAAATGTCGTTCCATTGATGAGCTGTTCTATTATTAGATGAGCTTGATGAACTCTAACAGTAATACGGTAGAATTTTCCAACATTAGCTAACCCACATTGACTTAGTAACTAATAGAATATATAACTTTTCTATTTTTATAGTTTTTAGTTGTCTTTGATGATAACCTTAAATCATCTTATATCTGTTATCCTAAATATCTGTTTAAATTAGATATAAACCGGACATTAAACAGAAATCTATAAAGATGGAAACATAAATAAATATATTTTTGATAATAAACAGAAAAATTGGAATATCTCATCAGTTTTATATACTTGTTTAGATATCTCTGGTTTTTGTTCGAAATCTTGGAATCAAAGTGATGATAGCGCTGAACAGGCGCTCCAGCGCCAACCCGGCCTACCTCCTGGCCACGCAGCCATTACGAGGTGGCAGGAACTTGGAGAGTTCACCCAGGAAAAATGGTGGAAGATGGTGATTTAACCAACAAGGGGGATTGATTCATCAAACACTAGGAAAGTTGGGATTGAACAGTCAAACATGAGCATTTTGGGATGATTTGGGCGCCAGAAATTTGAAATCTGTTGAAATCTTTGAGGATTTAAGCAATCTTCTTTTTTTGTGATATGAATATTGAAGATATGTGTCTGTAATGGAGGATTAATGTGCGAGGATTGCCAAGCACAAACGGCAAGGTGGGGAGATTCAGTTAACCTTGGGTATAATTTGAGGGACTTACCAACCATGAAGCAACAATCATCGGGAACCTAGCAGAAGAAACCATGTTTATCCATATGGTTGGGGATTTGATCAACATAAATTTCGATGGGGCTATAACCTTCAGGCATGGAGATAGGTAGATAAGTAGATAAGAAAATAGGTAGATGGATAGATGGGTGGATGGATGGATGGATGGATGGATAGATAGATAGATAGATATTGATATGATTAAATAAACAAGCGGTAAACATACCGGACTCTTAACCACCCAAACAGGGGATTTCGTTCGCCCGGACAACATGAGATCCCCAATTTTAGTTGAAACAGAAGTTGGAATGTATTCCGATTCGATTTAAAATTTCCATGAAACTTGGTGACATGACTATTAACCATTTGGTTATTTAACAGTTCGCCATGGTATAGATGGCCCTAATCGAAATAGATGGTTTACCTATTAAATCTATTAATAGCATGGTGATTTTCCATGGCGAACTGTTAGTTTACCAGAGGGTAACACAGATTTTGTGTGAGGCTTCAGGTGACCTTCACCATTTCAGCTGATTGAAGCCCGGAGGTCGCCGGACGCGGATCGTCTCCAAGGAGAGATCGTCTCCAAGTTTCGACCCCAAGAAGCTCTGGTGAACATCGGATATGAGTGGTAAAGAAAGAGAGCGAACATAGGAAAAGCCAGCATTTTGAATAGGGACGCAAAGTAATTTATGGGCCATGGCTATCCCTTCCGCCGATCGAGCCAAGACATTTCACCGTGTTCGTGGCTGGAGTTTTAAGATGATGGGATTGATCGGATCACACTTCAAAAACTAGACATGAAGCAGAAATAATCCAAGTTTCTGATAGACCTATGACTATAAACATCTACAACATCTATAAACATCTGTAAATATCTATAAATATCTATAATCATCTATAAATATCTATAAATATCTATAATCATCTATAAATATCTATAAATATCTATAATCATATAAATATGTATAAAAATCTATAAACATCTTTACATATCTAGAAACCACTGGGTCTGAATTGGCTTAATATTTACTATTGACTCCATGCAGCTCACCCTCCACTAGCTCTGGGTGGTTGCAGGAGTTGCCTGCGGCACTTCCGGAAATCGCAAGGCGACCGTTGCCGAGTCAATTAACTTAAAGGGGAAATGAATAAACTACCATAGGGAAATTTATAACCTATATATATATATGGGTATAGTTTATTTTGTATAACTCTGAGATCAATTGTATAGATTACCCTTGGGTAATCAAACGGGGCAATGGTTACCATTCCCCAATAGTTTGATGATTTTCCCAGCGAACTAAATCTCCGTGGTTCGGGAATTTTCCAACTAGCTCTAAGTGTCAAAATTGAGATTTTGGGTATTCAAATTTGTCCCCTTGTTCCATCTACTTGGGGTCATGACCATACACGCAAAGCAAATACCACAAAATCCAAGAAGTTGGTTCAAACATGTTCAAACCCATTTTGCCGTTCCATGACAAGCCTCAGCATTGTACAATATCCTATGGGTCCTCTTACAATTCCAAAGGTTGACGGTGCTTCACAACCCGTATATTTATGACCTGACCGGAGTCCTCTTGGATTTCCATGACAGGTACCCCAATACTTGATAGACATTGACGATTTACCATAGCATCCATTTTCAGACACACCTATATCGCATGGTTTTGGACATACATCCCACTATCTCCATCTTATATACCTCTCCATTGTATCTCCGGTATTTCGCTATTACATCCCCATTGTAGTTGATGTCATATGTGTCATCTCACGAAAATAACCACATGAAGGCCATGTGTCATCTCACGAAAATAACCACATCCAGCCCATGTGTCGCTTGGTAACATTTGATGCCCCCCCGCCGTTTTCCCAACGCCAGGAGCTTTGTGGAAGATCTGGATGAAGACGGTTTGCGGGGACAGCCCAGCGGTGTCCCACCGGCTCTCTCTCTGAATCTAACATGTCCAAAGAATTTCCGAATTTCCCAACAGTTTCCCATATCACTCACTGTTTTTCCTGCTAACATTTCTGACTTTTTATGTGACTTGTCATTTTCCCATGGTTTTTCCACGATTTTTCCCACATTTCAATGGCTTTTTTAAGCATTGGTCAGGCCACGCTTGGGATTGCCGCCACCTCTGAAGGGCAGCGTCCGACAGAAGTTGGAAGGTGCCTACTTTGCAGGCGCCGGCAACCATGGTGAGGTCAGTTCAATTCCAAACATCATCTATTTTGGTTAGTTAAGTGGGTATCTGGTTGGTGGTTTGGAACATGAATGTTATTTTTCCATTCAGTTAGGAATTTCATCATCCCAACTGATGAACTCAGTCATTTTTCAGAGGGGTAGGTCAACCATCAACCAGGTATGGTTCAAAACGATTTCAAAACTTGCCGGATCCTTTTTTTTTTGGGATAAACATCCATTTAGCATCATATAGCCAGCTATTTCGATAGGGCACCAAGGGTTTGACCCATATCCATCTCCAACTCGCAGATCCGAAAAGCTTCATCCCGGCCGATGTGCCGACGTCGACGGAAGGAGCCAAGGTCTATCACCACAAGGCATGGATCAGGGATCCGTGTTGTAATGGGGGCTCCAAGCATTGGAATTTTGGCATCCGAAATAGATCCGGTCCCAGACTTTCGTTGCTATTGAAAATTCGTTGGAAACGACAAAACAAGATGATTAAGCCGCCGAAATGGATCTGGTACCAAGATTCTTGACCATTGACCCACACAAATCCTGAAAATGGGTCCAGAACGGCCAAGCCGGTTGAAGGGGTTTCCTATTCCTGAGTCATGTGGGACCCCAAATGATCGTCCCAAATTGTTGATCATTTTTGATGGGGTTCGATGATGGTTTCCCCAGAATTCCACAAAAATACCCCACAGTTTGGGTGTTTTATTTATGCCTCAGATGGGTTGCATAGCTGAGGTTTACCAATTCCAGGTGGAAAATCGTTTCGAAACAAGGAATGACCTGCAGCTTGACCAAAGACTTCAAGAGAATCCAAGACTTGGCAGTTCTTGGCCATATATTCACTTTTGGTGCTATAGAATCCCCATTGAGTCAAAAGGTGTCAGCAATCCATGCTGACCATGCTGATTGTTGGTGATTTCTGATGATTCCTGCAGGTGAATCTTCCTCATTTTTTGTTGGCACGCATCACCTTGTTTCAACAAGTTTTCATGGGCTTGAAGTTCAAAAACACAGGATATATATATAATTATATTTATACATATGTAATATACTGTATATACCATTTATATGAGGCGATATATCATATCCCATCCCTTTTGCTGATGAACACCCAAGCTGCAGCAGGTGTTGCTGAAGGAACGTTTGGAGTCGCGCGCGGAACAACGGAGGGACCGGTTGAGGTCGGAATGGGCCACCACGAACATCAGCGATGGTCAAAATTAAGGACCTGGGGGATCAGAGATTTAAGTCTAACATGTATTCACCATCCAATACTTGGGGTACCCAATTTTGTCCCATACCCTTAAATCAAGCAAGAATCATGGGGATTTGAGTAACATACATTTTCTTCTGGGGATCATGGGGATGCCAAGAAGGCTGCAGAAATTGCTCTTGGAACAGTATGTTTTTTTTGTTTTTCCGAAGTTGGCAAAAAATTGTAGGTGCCCTGAGTTTGATATACTAATATAATCTAATACATATACATATACATGTACATATACATATACATATATACACCTTTATATTATATATATATTCTGTAAACACCTTCTGAAAATGTGACCCTTTCCGCCCAAGCTCTGCTCCAGGGACAAAGCTGTCCGGGAAGCGAAGCTGGCGATGGAAGCGGAGGAGGTCTAGCCATGGGAGAATTTCAATGAAAAATGGATGGTTTTTAGCTGGGAAATTCATAGGAAATATGGGAACATCTCCTGTAAATGGAGCTGTTGATAGGAAAATCATAGGAACATCTGGGAAAATCCCGATATTATCCTATCAACTAAATCCCCACAACAGCTCCACAATCCCGATCTTTTCCTATTTTAGTAGTAAATCACAACTAAATCGAGGTTTCCTACTTCAGAAAGCCCCGATATGTCGGTAGTCGAACCATCCCATGGCTAGGCTTTCCCAGTTAACAGTAACCTTATGACCCCAGCAACACAGAGAATATAGGGTTGGACAAAAAAAACAATAAAAAACAACACCAGAGTGAACAAAAAAAAACTAGAACACCAAAATCAAGTAAGAAACAAGAAAAAACAAAAAGAAAACAACATGCCAACAAGAAAAACAAGAAAAAACAAAAAACAAAAAAACTGTGGAAAATGCAGGTTTATTTATTTTTTTTCTTGTTCTTTTTTGTTTTTTTCTGGTGACTCTTCCTGTCGAGTTATTTTCTTGGTGATTCGTTTTTTTTTTTTACACGGGACTAGAACAGCAACCATTAGTAAGTAACCACTACCCTCTCGTAAACTACAACAAAACAATATGAAAAACCCGGGGAGAACACCCAATTTACCATTTGGTTTTCCCATGTTTTCCCCAAATCCATTGAGAAAAGGTTCATGGCTGGTCCAAATCAGGGCTTCCCAGCACAGGAGGATACCCGAGATTCGAGTCCTCGCAAGACCTTTGAGCAGATGGAAGAGATTCGAGCTGCGACCTCATCCGTAGGGATGTACAAATGATCGTCGGGATCGGTAGGGAAATGATAAGGATCTCCCATTCTGGACTTTAGACTTTAGACCACAGAGACCTTTTGACCATGAAACAGGTAGAACTTGGTGATATTTTGCTTCCAGATTGATTCAGATTGGATGATCAGAGGCGGATTAGCACATCCCAAGAGGTCTGGATCAGGATGGCTTGGTGCCATGACCGAGCTTTGAAGTAGGCCTTCAACTTTGATCATTGATCAAATACTGTACATCACAAAAGGTAGCTCCAGAGGGGCTACCTTGAGTTTTACTTTACGAAGTAAAGGGGAGGGCGGCCAGCCCCGTTACCTAGTCATTTTAGTACCCCCCCCCCCACCCCCGTGGCTTGGACTGTTCCGTTCTATGTGACGGCTGCGCTTGTGAAGAAATAGAGCAGTCTATTAATGAAACATGCATGCATAAGTCTAAGTATTATATTTATAAACTTATCATACATGG
>Ga0126342_10012353_pt1 | contig 15230 bp, 11 predicted proteins | sample Cyp1metagenome_FD_92528 | JGI IMG/M metagenome (GOLD analysis project Ga0126342, IMG submission 92528) | Coral microbial communities from Lord Howe Island, Old Settlement Bay, Australia - Cyphastrea 1 metagenome | ecosystem: Host-associated > Invertebrates > Cnidaria > Coral ...
TCCCCCTAAATGTCCCCTTGTCCCCAGGTTTAACCCTAAAGGGTTGAGCAACATATTGAATAGAGAGGCAAGTTACCATATGCCCCCAAGTCCCCCCTAAAGGTTCCCCAGTCCCCCTAAATGGCCCCTTGTCCCCAGGTTTAACCCTAAAGGGTTGAGTACCACATTGAAAGTTTAGTGCTTCAGGGACGAATGTGACCCCTTTTGGTTCAGGGGCGAATGTGACCCTCTTTCAGGGGCGAATGTGACCCCCGTCCCCAGTAGGACCTCCTAAGTCTCGCCAGGATTAAAGTGACAACTTAGGACTATGATAAATATACCCAGATGCGAACCATGGTGCTGGAAGATAGAAACCAACATTTACCAACCATAAATGGCCCAGGTTTCAATAGGTTTCTATCTATACTATGGAGCATATGGGATTAAGCCAAGATTGGGATATCACACGGATAATTTTTTTTGGGATAGATATGTTTCACCTAATTGTTGGTTTTTGGTTACAAAATCACGATAGCCGATAGCTGATGTCAAGGCGGACGCCCCTTGGGCTGGGGTTGGCGTTGTGACGATGCGACCGTGGAACTGTATTCCTTCTGCCATTGCATTTGCAGAGGCTTGCCCTCTGGTAATTTAACAGCTTGCTATTGAAAATTGCACATATATAGTTGATTTACCTATATTAAAGATGGTGATTTTCCATAGCTACGTTGGTTTACCAGTGGGTACGCGTCTTTTTGAGGAGTTGTCCAAGCCTCTTCCCACCGTTTCGCCCACTTGCTGTGACTCCCACAGGATTTTTAATGCGGAACGTGGTTCTGTGTCAGACTCCAGACGACATTAAGAGACTTTCTTGTTGCTCCAGTACAGCACTGTTGCTTGGTGGTTCATCCCAGTTAGTAAGTCGGTTATGATCCTAGTTACAAGTGGAGTCACCCTATTTAGCCCATTTATAACCAGGGTTATAACCTACTTAGTAAGTGGGATGAACCACCAAGTAGTGTTATTTTTTGCCTGTTCACTACCCCTGTCGGGCCAGATTCATAGTTTTCTGACTCGTGCGGGTTCAGAAAATCATGGTTGACGATAACGAGATTAGCGAGATGTTGGTGCGTGCAAATACCCTCTGGTAAACTAACATAACTGGAAAATCACCATTCTCAATGGGCAAATCCACTATAAATGGCAATTTTCAATAGCTATTTTGACATAACCAGAGGGTATGGGGGATTATCAGCCCCACCATGGAGCGGATTTGGTCCGTTGTTTGGATCTGATAACTCAGTTTCATGGAGCGGATTTGGAAAGAGTGGACGTGGCGAAGAAACTTCGGTGAAACAACAACGAACATGGTGATCATTGACAATCTGATTGGTGGTTTGGAACCATGGAATTTTATGACTTTCCACATATAAAATGGGAATGGAAAATCATCCCAACTGACGAACTCACTCCATCATTTTTCAGAGGGGTTGGTGGCTCAACCACCAACCAGTCATGGTTTATGGGTTGATCCGCATCGGGGGGACGATGCCAATCAATCGCACATGGTGAATCCGCGACTCACAGGTCTTTGTGGAACCGGCTGGGGGTCCCAACTGCGAGGAAATTGCGAGGGTTGAATCATCCGGAACTGGTTGGGCCCTGTGTTTTTTGATGTTTTTTGTTCATTGATTTTTTGTTGGGATATCAACGACGTTTAACTGGTGATTTGGAAGGTGATTTGGACCGACAAGAATTGGATAGATAACTAGTACAGGATGATTTATAAACAGCCAATTATAGTTTATAAATCATATTACTAATAGTACTATAGTATAGTCAGTTCATTTTGTACTAAATACTGTATAGTATAGTCAGTTCATTTTGTTTCTTTGATCAAATGAAGGAATATGACGTCCCACCAGTCGCTCTTCCTCCGTAAGCAAGACATGCCAAACATCAGCCGTTGTTCAAGTTGGAAGTGTGATATACAATAGCCTCTGGTAATTCACATAGCTATGGAACACTCCATTTATACATGATTACTATGATCTACCTACTGAACAAGGAAGTTTTCCATAGCTAGCTTTGTCAAATTACCAGACGGTACACAATTCAGTTTAGTATAATATGGATGGGTACCATTATTTCTTTGTACATATTAAGGCCTTTTTGCAGTCATGGTCCTAGCCCTTTTTTTCAATGGCTAGAGCCTGTTGGATTTTCACACTGTTCATCTCATCTCTTTTCAGCCAGGGTATGGGCCCAAGATTGCAAAGCCCCCAACAGGTTTCAAATGTTGGTCAACTCCCCAGAAATAGAATGCATTGTCTAAATAGGCCATGTCTGGCAGGGCCATGTTTTGAGGTACCATATTTTGAGGTACTTTACCATGCCAGGAACCATATTTTTTGGGACATCACCATACATATCTCTTACATGCTTAGACCTAAAAAGCGACCTTACACATGGTAGGTATCTCCAGTTTAGGTAACTGAAATGTTGAACATAGAGCACCAGAGCGTTCAATTCTTTATCATGACTCTCTAGTTTTCATGACTTGGATCATCTTAGGGATCAATCTCCAATTTTCAGATGATCCCAAAATATCATGTCAGTTCTACATCCGTAGCATATCTTGGTAAATCTATCCCCAGTGGATGATCCAAAAAGCATCTCGACGACTCGAGGTCAAGGAGATCAAAGAGATCCGGAATCAGGTGATGGAGGCGAGATCGATCTGGATCTCAGCAGGAGAATAACATGGTTACCCTCTGGTAAACAAACAGACATAGCTATTGAAACTGGCAATTTTTCGCGAGTTTTCCCATTAAAGATGGTGATTTTCCATAGTTTTTTGTATGTTTACCAGAGGTTAAACAATGATTACCCTCTGTTAAACATACAGCAAACTATGGAAAGATCCACCATGCTATCAAGGGGTAAATCCACGAACTTTCTATGGGCCATTGAAAAAATAGCTTTTTGTATGTTTACCAGAGGGTAATCTGAGCAGTGGCTGCCTGATCCCCTGATTGATGATTGGTTGATAAGGGTTTAGATGAATGATAAGGATTCTAGATCAATGATGTTTCTTTTCAAGGCCCGCAGCCTGTCATCCCTTTTGTCAACGGATTGTTTCAGGAATCTGATCTTGATCCTGGTTACCTGGTTGGCCGAGAACGGATTTCCATTCGTTCATGGATGGTGATAAATCCCAAATATATTTGAGAGTGATCAATCAGAGGATCAGGCAGCCACTGCTTGTCAGCCGTGGGGTACCGCATTTTTGAAGTGTCTCAGGAACTTGCCCTGAAAATAGGGTGACTGGAACTGGGAAACCAACTTGGAACTGGGAATTCTTCTTCAACAAATCCCAAATATTGGAAAAACAATTTGGTTTCCCAGCTTTTCCAATGTGGAAAAGCATGTAGGGAAGACAATTCCAGTTTTTGGACCTGGAAAAGCTTTGCCATTTTTTTTTTTGAATTGTCTCCCCGAAAAACGTTGCATCATCCAAGGTGATGGCCGGATTTTTGAGGGGTCTGTGAAAAATTGTCCAAAATATCTCGACCCATCCAACCCCCATTTGCCAGGGTCTATGTTGATTTATTAGAGGGTATATAATGGTATGAATACTTATATATATATAATATAATTATACATATATTATGTAATATTCAAATAAATAACATTACGGACAATATAATCTAAGCATACTCAACTACAATATATGGTTAGTTCCCCAAAAAACACCCCCCCCAAGAAGATGGGACAAGGTCGGCAGCGTGTGACACATGTTGACAAGTCGACCTTGATGGATTCAGTGAATGATGAAACTTGGTTCAGGAAAGAATCCCAGTTGCATTTCCAGTGAACATCCAGTGGTTATATATCTATATACTATATATACCCAAAATAATACTCTAAGATTCAGGGCTGAAAAATCTCAACTCCTGGAGGTTTTCACTCACCATTTTTTTCCATCCATAAAACATCAATAGAATCCCATGAGACCAGCAGTTTTCTTGCTGAACTCACCATGGTTCTCCCGATTTGCTTCCGGCCCCTGGCAATTTGGAGGACCTGCTTCCGCGCATCTTCGCCTGCGGCTACGATGTGCACGGGGGACGCACGGGGGACCCCAACGGGGGAGAAGATTAGTATAACGAATGGTGAATTAACAGTTGGATACCCCATCTACCCTCTGGTTATTTAACGTAGCCATGGAAAATCACCATTTTTGATAGGTAAACCATCTATTTCTAGGGCCATTTTCCATGGCTATGTTAAATTTCCAGAGGGTAACAATGGGTATTAAACTATAACCTATTAATATGTGATAATATATGTACAGCTTTCTATACTCCATTGTTAATTAACGGTTGAACAATGGGTGATTAAATCCAACATAGCTATTGAACATGGCACATTTAGTTCGTTGATTTACCGAACTTAATAGCATGGTGACTTTGTATAGCTATGTAAACGTTTACCAGAGGGTAGTACTAGTATGACTAACCGTTAATTAATGGTTGAACAATGGTTGATTATAACAAACATACTGGGGATTAATAAATGGTTGAATATTGGGTGTTTTTGTCAAACAATGGTTGGATAATGGTCTGATATCCAACTTGGTATAGAGAACTAAATTAATGGTGGAATAATGATTGAATCTAAGAATCATGGATTAAGAATCAATAGTTGCTAAATATGTGGGAAAGCCAATGCCATTTTCACGACTAATGAGATGGTTTACACCATTCATTAATAAAAATGCTGATAAACTGGGGATGGTACCCTCTGGTAAACTAACATAGCTATTGAACATGGCCATTTATAGTGGATTTTCCCATTGAAAATGGTGATTTTCCATAGTTTTTTGTATGTTTACCAGAGGGTATGGTTTATGAAAAACCATTGGCTTTAGCACATTGGTCATCAACCATCTATGGTGGGCGAGATCATCGAGATGTTACCGGAGGGTACCAACTTTATGGTCAACCAATCTAGCCAAAAATGGCCATTTATGGTTGATTTATCTACGAAACCTTGTGATTTTCCAATATATTCTATAGTTCTGTTGGCTTATCAGAAGGTACTTAACATCTAAGCTTGGCCATGAAAGTTGGAGGTCGAAACTGATGAGTTGGAGCGGTTCCGCTCGCAAGTCCTCGCAGCTCGCAGCAAAAAAGCGAGAAATACCTGGGCATCGCCTTCTTTGGGTCAACCCTGGCGAGAAAAACCCATCATCTGGGGCATGTTATTCCACCAGAAATTGCAACGACTCCTTCAGGACGACTATGACACGGTGAAACTGGTGAAGCCGTGAACTCGCCCACCTTCGTTCTGGATATTTTTCTGGATGTGTGCCTGGTAACCTGGATGGCAAAGTTGCGAAACCAGAGAGTGGTTTACTGTATGAATAATCGCCAAAGGGGCGTGTTCCGGCAAAGAAAGAATTCTTCTGTAAGCCGCAAGCAGTGCTTTTCAAAGTTGAGGTCTTACCCTTGCCCATGTTTTGATGATGAAACCAATCTTCGCAGCGGAACCCGTTTCGTCTGGGTTCCTCACGGGTCCTGCTGCTACTCGATTTCTACTTCTATCAGGCACGCGGCTATCTTTACTCCCAGTCGCGAGATGGCTGACCTCATCATGAGGTTTTGGCCTGGTGTTGCCGTTGGGGTTGCTACCTCACGGCAGGCCCGTGCCTTCGCTTTGCAAATGGGTTCCTCTTTTTCAATTGCTTCACCTTGGTGTCGTGGCGCTCCCGTGCGTCATGGCACTTGCTCTTCGGGTCCTTCTGGGCCCCGTCTGAGATCGTTTTCGTTTCTTCTTCGTCGTTTGACGCTGTCTGATTGAACCAATCTAAATTGGCTGGTTAAACCTCCACCCATCAAACCCACATATCACACAACCGGCTTTACACCTGATTATGTCCCAATGACTAGCCATGATTCGCAAAGTTAAATTTAACACACCCCCACTTACCCTCCAGTAATTTGTTATAGCCATGGAAGCCATGGCCAATTTATAGATGATTCACCTAGTAAACATGGTGCTTTTCCATAACTGTGATGTTACCAGAGGATATTTATATATCCTTATCCCATGACATATCCCATGAAATCACCAACAACTATGCAGTCAGCATTGTTCTTGGTTAAAAATCCATTATATAACCCACCATTCCAGACATAATATATTAAGTGCTTAGAAGAATTTCATTGACTAGAGCTAAGCAAACCCACATGGAGCTGCACTCACCACCATAAGTTTGGATACGAGGCCGCCTTAAGCATAACTGGTTGGTGGTTTCAAACATGCTTTATTTTCCATAATATATGAGATGTCATCCTTCCCATTGACTTTCATATTTTTCAAGATGGTTATTGCACCACCAACCAGATGAGATAGCAAAAATATACATGTGCTTTAACTGGGTGTTCCTACAATACATCATATTCAATATTATTCAATGGAGGTTTGTCCACCTGGACCTAAAATAATCATTACCTATAACTCACTGTCCGTTCCAGCCATTTGTTGGATTCCAACCATTTGTTGGATTCCAGCCGTTATAGATCTATAAATACATACAATACATACAATACATACAATACATACAATACATACAATACATACAATACATACAATACATAAATATATACATAGATACATATATATATATATAGATATGTATACATACACACACATATATATATACATATATATATATATATATACATATGTATATTTGGTATATCTACTCACTGCAACTGCCTTCCCGGCCTTTGGCAGCCTGAATGGCACAGGTGCCCAAGGCCTTGCCAGCCGTGGTGGACACCATCTGCGCATTGTCGGAGATCGCGGAACCCATCTGGCCCAATGTACCTCCGGACGAGGTGAAGCTGGTAGCTGCTTACACATCCAGTATCCAAGACTTTCATGGTGATTCAACTGGCAAAAATCAGATGTTATAAACATATTATATGATCGTGAATGATCGTGATGATGATTGGTTTGTGGTTTATGATATTATATATGGTTTCTATGTATTAATGATGTATTAATGTTACTCAATTTTACATATCACCATGGTCGTTTCTTTCATTTATCAACTGGCATCAACGGGCTACCATCTCAACCGGAAACCCCGCAGGATTTTCCCATGATTTTCTCATGGGCCAATCCGGCCAATCCATTGAAAAAGGGGTCACCTTTCGCCAGTGAACATGTGGAAATCCATAGGAAATTGAACGTGCTGGGGATGGATCAAGTTACCATAAGTTACCTCTGACTGAAATGAACGCATCTGACTGGGGGAATCAATATCCATAAACCATGAAGCAGCGTTAGTAACTCTAAATCCATTGGTTAGTCATGTTTTTGTCCCCATCAAATGGCTGCCATAGGAGGTATACCTCATGTTCAGACAGACTCATGTTTGATTTAAGATCAGTTGAGTAGCAACCATGGGTCATGAATGGGAATTTTCGAGTGATTTAAGACGGCATTTGATGATGATTTCTGGTGTTTAAGCCCCGAAGATGGGAATTTGTTGATGTTCAATAGGATGGTAGGGGGATTAGATTGGATAAAGTGGGGTATGTAACACCATATGGAGATTAACCAGCCGAAATGGGGTTTTCTTGAAATTCTTGCAATGGAGCTGCCCCAAGTCATCCAAGTTACTGTATTTGTTGTAGCGGGATTTGGCTGGCAAAAAACATGTTTAATGAGTCTACGTTGTGAAACTGGAGACTTGCTATATGGTAGAGGTGGTGTTAAGCAACATTTCAAGTATCACAAAACAGCTCCTTATCTTACCCCTGGAGGCTACTCTAATAGATTATTTCTTCCTGCTGCGGAGAGGTCATGATTTTTCACAGATCATCTACAAATGATGGATCGTCTATGACATTCATCGCAGTGTTCGTGCAGCAAAACCGCATTCGTATCATTTTTCAGGTCGTCACTTTTTTTTAGAAGCCTCCAAATCCCATAGTCGAAAGTAAGGACCACATTTGGGATTATCTTCTTTGGGAATACTTTTAGTATATAAAATGAATCGAACCTACATAATTTGATCCTAGTTTTTGTTTTTTTCACACGGACCAATGACAAAGCAGTAATTTTTGTCCATTGAAAAACAAACAAGTCGAAGTACTATCCTGTAAACTAACATAGATCTGGAGTTTACCCACCATTTGGAGACCCAACCTTTGGAGACGATTTTCCTATCGGAAACCATCGGTTTTCCAGCCATCTAGGCGAAGGAAGAGGAGGAGGAGGAGGAGCGTGCTGGCAGTTGCTGGGCCGGAAATGGGGGACATGGATGAGGTTTTCTAAGTCATACAAGGTGGGGCCCCCCAGTCATAAGATGGTTTATAAACCCCATTAACTATAGTTATAAGTACCATAAACCATAGTTGTTGGAGTTATAAACCAACTTAGCTATCTAGGGGGCCCCACTTTGTAGGGGTGAAAAATCATCCTGCATTTTACCTTCGGATTGGCCATTACAAACCATCCATGAATGTATATTTCGGGTCTCCCCATTCATGGGAAAACCCCATGTACGGACGAAGAAATGACTAGTCCAGGTCCACCCACAAAAATGATAGAAAAGAAACATCCTCTTCCTAAAACCATCATGGCACATTACATTTATTTCTGTACAATGTGGGGCCCCCGTTCGATAGCTAAGTTGGTGCACATAACTCCAATAACTATGGTTTATGGTACTTATAACTATAGTTAATGGGGTTTATAAACCATCTTATAACTGGGGGGCCCCACCTTGTACAGTGTGGCACATCCCGGCAATTGTCAACAGCTTTTCCGAAAATTCGCGTGGGAAATTTCCACTGACTGCTTCAGACTGGTCGGCAGCCACGACTGTGATTTTTCTTGGAGGCCTACTCCAGCTGGGATTTATAGTATGGGATGATATTCTAATGAATACAATTTTGATTGTTTTTTATCAGTATTTTTGTTCAAATCAATTAGGATATAATATGTGTAATTGCTTCCCCAAAAATGGGGTTGTTTCAACCTTGGGAACCGCACTTTTGCCGGTGTTGTTCGTCGGTTCGACGGGATGCCCAGTGAAAAAATATTTTAAAAAAACCCAACAGAATACCCTCTAATGCGAACCATGGTCCTGGAATATGCACACCAACATTTGCCCAACATAAATCACCCACATGTAGGCACAATATACCATACATGGAGAATTCCGAATCCCCGTGAATCATCCAGTGATCCAGCGACAGTGGTTTTGAACATCTTTTTCGAGCCAAAAAATGGAAGCCGTGGCGGAAATTTGGGCCATGTTCAAGTTACATGGCTTATTTTCCAAGCATTTCAGGATTTAACCATCACACATTATTGATTAAAATGTTGTTTTTGAGCAGGGATATCATCTGGCCTTGTTTTTTCGAGCTATGATGATCAATTGGCTGATTTCATCTGTATCCAATTGTATCCATAGCCGGGGATGGTCGTTACCCCATTGATAAGGCTTCATATACAGTACCCTCTGGTAAACTAACATAACTATGGAAAGATCCACCATGCTATTAATGGGAAAATCCACTATAAATGGCCATTTTCAATAGCTATTTTGACATAACCAGAGGGTAGCTGTTTATTTTTTTGCATCCCATACCTGGTGGGATGACCAGTTGAGCCCCTTTTTGTAACCCACATTTTTTGGGCTGGTCTTCTCAAAGAAATGTGGGTTCCACGTGGTGACGACGTGGAAAACGGTGTGTTGGTAAAGTCCACAAGAGTTTGATATGGTTAAGTCTGCATGTTTATATATACATTTTTGATAGAAACAAATCACATTTTTGGTGACTAAACATTTGGTAAACGTTTACATAACTATGGAAAATCACCATTTTTAATGGGAAAATCCACTATAAATGGCCATTTTCAATAGCTATGTTTACCGGAGGGTAATCTTACAGCTTGCCACAGAACATCACTATGTTCAATGGGTATAAATCATATTTTTTTCATCCAACTAAATGGGCCGGCTACACCATAACTACGAGAGTTTCTCGAGACCTTGATCCACTCCCCTTATATCCCCATGACACCACCATCTTGCATGGTTAGGTCATCAAATTTGTCAAGTCACCACCGCAAATGCCCTCATGAACATGTTTGTTATAAATTATATAGAGATGTCCCCATGATATAACCAATTTCATGTGAATATAACCCCCAAAAAAGGCTAAATCCCTAGCTAAACGATGATTTCTAGGGGGTGTTTAGTATTAGCGGGAAGGGATGATTCCTCCAAGATTTTCCATGATCATAGTACAGCTATAGTCAGTTATATTATGTTATATTCCCCTGGTATCCCCTTATTATATCCCTATATGATATTCCTATTGTATCCCATTAGTTCGTTATATCCCATAATATCCCTACTATCTACCATATTAATTCATATCATTGTTTTTCTATTGTTACTGTTCATAGTATTCCCATAGACACTTGGAGTACTGATAGCTTAAACATGAAATCCCATAGTATTCCCACAGTATGCCCATTACAACATGAAATCATTTTTCAATGGCCACTTCAGGAACCTAAATTGGAGGTACCTACCATATATAAGACCTATTTTTAAGGGCTATGTAAGGGGATATAAGCTCAAAAAAATATCGCTTTATATGGTACAGTAATACAGTACCTCCATTTTAGGATCCTACCATTACTTTTTTGCTATATTATCCGAATCCCATAGATATTATATATACCATCTGGTTATTTAACATAGCCATGGAAAATAGCCCATTTATATATGATTTTCCCAGCTAGAAACCTCCATTTATTTTTGGGATTTTCCATGGCTATGTTAGTCATAACCAGATGGTATATATATATATATCCATTATTTTCCAATATTGTCACATTATCAGATCCATTGATTTCCAATCGATGTTTTCTTACGGAAAATGTGTCCAAACGCTTCACAAGTCAAGGTTCGGACGAGAACCTTGAGCGCCTCAGCGAAGGTGCTTGGGACGTTGAAAGACTCTAGCGATCTGATATATATATATATAACAATGGTTTGTGGATATTATATATATACATTTATATTATATATATAGAACTATCTATGATATATATATACTTATATATATATACTTTGATATAGAACTACTTCTGATATGTATATATATATATAGATATTATATCGAAGAACTAGTTATGGGTGTCAGGGTGTCTATAAACTATAAACCAACAAACATCACCCCCAAGGCGCGTTTTTTTTTTCCGATTTTGCCGTTCCGGCACCCTGAGTTTTAGAGCCTGGGCCCCGTGAAATATTTTCTCAGAAAGGTTCTGTTTTCCCAGTGGCTTATTTATAAATGGATGATAACATATTATAACATATTATACCCTCCAGTAAATTAACATGACGACCCTGCCAGATAGGGGTTGTAAGATGAGTTTCCTTTAAAAAAAAGGCGATTCTCAGGGTCTATGTTAATTTACCAGAGAGTATATATAACATATTATGATTTTAACACTTACTAACACTTACGAACACTTACCCGGTAGGGTTATGTCAAAATAGCTATTGAAAATGGACCATAGAAACTGAGTTGGGCGATAACTGGGATTGACCCTCTGGTTTGATGTCAAAATAGCTATTGAACATGGCCATCTGTAGTTGATTTACCCATTACTGGTATCACATGGTGATTTTCCCTGGCTATGTTGAATAACCAGAGGGTAAATACCCTCTGGTAAACTAACATAACTATGGAACATCACCATTTTTAATGGGTAAATCAACTATAAATCGCCATTTCCAATAGCTACGTTAAATTTCCAGAGGGTACATGTAAATACCGTGCTTTGTCCCTGTAGCTAGGCCGGTTTTGTTTTTCGTGGCTATCTGCGGGATTTTCCATGGTGCCATCGCGCTGAGCTTTTCACAAGCAGCTAGCAAGCTTGCAAAAAGACATTGAGTTTATGCAATTTCCATCCATTTCATGTAAACATGTTCCAACCTGAAGCATGGTTCTTTCCCAAGTCCCATTTTTTTATCCCAGGAATCTAGACGATACAACTTCTAAACATAAGGTCGGTTTGGTTAGCGCTTTCACGTTAAATCTAACTGACGTATCAAGATTTCACACAGACCAGTTTATGAACTGCCATGATTAGCTCAGGTCAGATACCATGAGCTGCTTGGTTGCTTCCAATGATGGCATATTTCCATGTGGCATGATGGGGACTTTCAAAAGAATTCCAACCAGCCGCTCACCGTTCCCCTTGGACAGAGGCCATATGACATGTTATACACAGACAGCATAAGCCAATCTGGGTGCCATCCTGCGGACTTCCCCAGTTCCCTCATCATGATCAACGCCAGGGCAGATCAGAGAGATGAGAGAGCAGTATCCGAAGATGAAGAAGAGGAAGTATAAGGACAAGGCTGCCGCATGCTGCCGCGACGTCATGACGTCTCGTTGAAAAAGATTGGCCATTGAATGGCAACAAGACTGGTTTATGGAAAACATAAAAATCCCAATAGTTGGCCTTATTTTGGGTGAAGAAAATGTTGATTTACATGACTTTTGCCCAGAATCACTGGCTCCTTATGTCTGGGGATTTTCGTGAATATTGCCTAACCTCCATGGGGATGTTCTTGGGACGAATAGTTCATAACATCCAAGGAGGATTTTTGGGATGGTTAAACAGCCAAGAAGAGAAAAAATCCCATGGAACATCTATGCGTTTCCAGTTCATTGAACCATTCACATCCAGTTTTGGGATGAATAGTTCATGAACCAACTTCCAACGATTTTCACTAAGTGTTAGTTAAAGGATGTGGTAGGTAATGAATTTATTTGCCGATTAATTATGCCAATAAAACTTGGGATTTTTCAACCTCCTCCTGGGGGACACATCCAAGAAATGCGTTTTTTCTTTTTTTTTTCGGAGGAGTAATGAGTTTTTTGGGGAAAACACCTAATGAGGACACTATGTGACGTGTTCTTTCAACTGAACTAATCCAATTTTTTGTTGGTCGGAGCATTTTCGGAACGAAAAAAAATGGAGCTCAACTGGATCCACATGTGGACCGTTGGAGCGGTAGGGTGGGAGATTGGAGCATCTCAGATGTCTGAGGTGTCGATTTAGGAGGGGTAGCTTGATCATTACCCTCTGGTTATGTCACAGTTTGCTATTGAACATGGCCATAGAAATAGTGGATTTTCCCTTAAAAAATGGTGGATCTTTCCATAGTTATGTTAGTTTACCAGAGGGTACTTGAATGCTGTGAACTATGTCCTACTAAAAATTCTGGGCAGATATCTAAAAATCGTTGGCAGCAGCAATGTGGAGTGTCCTGACGCCCAAGAACATCCTCGCTGGATCCACTTAAAATAGCTGCAGCATCGATGATAACCTGGCGACGCTGCGACGCGTCTCGCTGTTTCTGCCCTAAAAGTTGACAAGAAAGTGCGAGATGAGATGACTTCAAGGGTTCTGAAACCACTTGATGGTTGGCCACTGGAGCTGTCTTCGATCTGGACCGCTGTGATTCGCAGCGCTAGCGTGAGGTTTTTTTGGCATCCAGCATCATCTCCAGTAATGAATAGATATAATATATGTAGACTGGTTGGTGGTTTGGAACATTTTTTATTTTTCCATATTTTAGGGATAATAATCCCAACTGATTAATATTTTTCAGAGGGGTTGAAACCACCAACCAGTATAATTATGTATATATATATATGAATTATATTGAATTATATACGTAGAGATGATATACAGGCTGAAGTCTGCCAGTTCTAACTTGACAAGGCCCATGAACTTTAGTTTATTCCATGTTAATGCCCATAAACCCTAGTTCACCAAATTTTAAACCAAGCTAGTTCTCTAGGGTGCCTCACCTTTTAAATACACACCCTTCACAACACCCTGAATCTTTTTCCACATGGGTATTTTCTTCATCGCTATGGGTGACTAAAAATATAGACACTTTTCGCACATGACGCGAGGAATCTACCTGGAGCGTTTGGTAAGTTCGTAAAATTTTGAATGGCAAAGGTGAACAAAAATGCACCCGAACTATCAGGAATATACCTTTAATCTAGGAATATACCTTTAATCTATGAATGTGCATCTTGAATGGGAAATTATAATCTATATAATCTATATAATCTATATAATCTATAAAATCTATATAATCTATAAAGTCTATATAATCTATATAATCTATATAACATTTTATATTATCTTGAATGTGCATCACACTATCTGCCAGCTTTTTCGATGGAAATCATATCAGTATGGACCAAACAGTGGATTGCGATTCATCCACCAGCCCAGCTGACCCAGCTGACAGGGCAAATCGAAGTTCAAGGACAAGAAAAAAGAGCCTCGGCTGAAGGAAGGTTTTTCTTAGCCTCCCCCTGACTGGGTAAATGGGTAAATGTCATTGACATGTTTGCTTGAATAAATGTTGATAGGTACGGTATGCTTGTAACCCATGCTGTAATGTATTATACATATTATCATCAATCAGCTATTTTGTTGTAGATCATAACTATTTAATACAAAGCAACCATATCTGGTTGGTGGTTTGGAACATTTTTTTTTTTTCCATTCAGTTGGGAATAATCATCCCAACTGACGAACTCCATCATTTTTCAGAGGGGTTGAAACCACCAACCAGAATAATTCAACATCATGGAAACCATCAGCATAACCATCATCATAACCATTATTAACCATAGATTAACCATAGATTAACCATAGATTAACCATAGATTAATCATAGATTAACCATAGATTAATCATAGATTAACCATAGATTAACAGTATATAAACCACCAACCAGGCTATATTACAACTATAACTAAAGGCTGGGTGAAAAAAACGGTCGCCACTTCCAACAGTTGCCCGGGATGGTTATCTGGCCTAGTGATCGATACACAAAGCAGGTTAGCCATCACTCACCAAGCCCAAATGGATACATAATGGCTACATATACATATTATATCTAACTATATATATTACAATATATATATATAATAATACATGTATATATATATATATTATAATATATATATATATATATATATATATATTATAATATATATATATTATAATATATATATATATTATATATATATTATATTATAATGATATTCCCCGAAAACTTTAAAATAAAACCGAACAGAAACCGAAAATTTCTGCCGAGGGGA
>Ga0126342_10012354_pt1 | contig 15227 bp, 10 predicted proteins | sample Cyp1metagenome_FD_92528 | JGI IMG/M metagenome (GOLD analysis project Ga0126342, IMG submission 92528) | Coral microbial communities from Lord Howe Island, Old Settlement Bay, Australia - Cyphastrea 1 metagenome | ecosystem: Host-associated > Invertebrates > Cnidaria > Coral ...
GATAGATAAATAGATAGATAGATAGATAGAGATAAAGCAGCCAACGCCATGCAGCAGCAGTCCGGAGATGGTGAGCAGGAAGGTGTTTCAGAGTGGTTTCAGACCTCTTTTGGGCTTGTTTTTCGGGTACCCCCAGCTTTGGGAGATGAAAAAAGAAAGAGAAAAACCAGATTAAGCAGTGGACTGGGGTGAATCCTCCAGTAAAAGAATGTATGGAAAATCAACCCGTTGTGGAATTCTCTGTGGAAAGCAGTGGTTTAGCCAGTGCTTTTTCACAAAAAATAGTGCTACTTTGCTGGAGGCTATTCTGAAAGTATGCTCTATCATTTTTCATGTGGAAATAATGAAATGCTATCTAGCAAGCGATTTATGGCCGAAGAAAAATTCTCATGGATTGAACTGACTAAGTCTATAATTTGTTGCGACCCATTTGGTTGGCGCTCGCCCGGGTGGATTCACAGTGAATTGACGGTAACTTAGCACGACGTTTTCAACTTTTTGCTGCTGGTGGTTTGGAACCATGGAATTTTATGACTTTCCATATATTGGGAAGAATAATCCCAACTGACGAGCATTTTTTCAGAGGGGTAGGGTTCAACCACCAACCAGTTTTGTTATGAGACTCTTGAAGGCAAATGATGTTCCAATTCGCGCAATTTCATCGCTGCATTTGTCCAAATGTGGATTCAATCGTGTGGCTAGCATCTACATAAGAAATCTCATGTTTGATAAATTACTGGGTTTTCTCCAGTGTGCGTCTAATCCTTGCGAGTTAGATCTCAGCATAGCGCCTCTGGTTGGATTGATAGTGGAAGCCATGGCTGACAATCTCGCCGTCTTTCGAAGAAACCGGGTTCTTTGGTGTCGATGAGCTCCAGGAATTCAGTGACATGTTCAGTGCCAAGTTTCTTTACCGGATGGTTTTTGCAGTCCACGTCTTCAGTTTGTAGGCTCTCCATGGGTCTACAGCGTGTTTATTGGTCCGATCGTCCATTTAGGTTGCCAATGAAACCTCATAAAATCACTACTGTCCCATATGAAAATGGCCGTGTCTTCCGCGTGAAGTGCCTGCCACTGATGCTGACGCAATTCTCTTGATTGATTCAGAATCGGTAGAAACCGCTCTGATCAAGGGCCATTCAACGCGCGAGGATATGTCTGAGATCATTATCGTTTTCTGGGAGCAGGTTCTTAGCCTCCGCGTATGTTCATTGATCGTGTCTCCACCGACGCAAACCCTGCAGACTGGCCCTCTCGGACAAAAATGTGGATCGGTGAAGCAGCCGGTTGGTCAACTGTGGAAGCTGTGTGGCCGATGCTGAAGGATGTCTGAGGGCCTGGGTAAGTTTCACTTTGCACCTGCAGTGCCATTGTTCGACCACTTTTGCAGATCATTGTTGCCACGAGGTCATCACCAGTGTGGCGCATTTCCAGAGACTGATCCGTTTTCTGGCCGTATTTTTCGGGATGTAAAGACCAGCCCCCCCCCATTTCCCCCGGATCACGCCGGCAGGACTTGCCGCGGTGGCGTGCCGTTCTGCGTGCCGGCAGACTGCTCCTTGGCGATGGGATTTCGCCAACTACGGGAGGGGTGTAATTGGGGTTGTTACATGTTGTTGCTGTAATGGTTAATATGGGTTAAGAATGGTTTTCAATGGTTCTTCATGGTTATTCATGGGTATACTTTTGCGTATATTCATTATTTAAATTCAGCGGGAGCGATACCAGAGTTAGAAGGCGATTGATTAAAGATTGACTAACCATCATTACTAATGCACACTGTTGGTTACTGTTATTCATCCCATTCAAATAAGTCACCACACTTAATGATCGTGATCATACCAACCATCATCTGGCTGAATGATAACAACCTCACTGCGACATCACTGGAATGATGGTTGGATTGCAGGGAATCATCCCCAAATGGCCCAACATGCAGTTATTTTCAGATTTGTGTTTTTTTTAATTCAGCCAGATATGATCAGAATTCACTAACCTGAGAATTCTAAGTTCAGCTGAGTGAGTGTCTATATTTTCTACAATTCACCTGGAGAATTCGCAAAGCAACCCATTGTTGTTTGCTCCCAGGCCAAAAGGCATCAACGTCACCAGTGTAGGGCTGTGTTACCACGCTTCGAAGGTGGGATTTTGGGCTGTTTTTTGGCGAGCTCGGGATTCCACCTGCAAAAATCTAAAAAAATGGATGAATCCATGATTTTGTTCATTATCATAGATGGACTTTCAATGGGGATTCCAGGATTTTATGGGAAAACCATGGGAAAATGATGATTTATATATAGTAATAGATGGACTGGTTGGTGGCTTGGAACCATGGAATTTTATGACTTTCCATATATTGGGAAGAATAATCTCAACTGACGAACTCCATCATTTTTCAGAGGGGTAGGTATACCACCAACCAGATATCATAGCTGGAAAATTCAAGATTTTAACCAAAACATGATAACAAAATTTGCTAAGCAAAATTTGTTTTTCCAACCAGTTATCCAAAATTGCATCTGCAAGAAACATGTAGAAAAACACGTCCGATGCTTTGTGGATGGTGGTTGAGAAATCAGCCTCGATAGGGGATTTCGGCCACAGCAAAACTTGTCACAAAAAACTAGCAAACATGGAACAGATTGTTATCAAATATAGATATATGGAAAATCCATGGAAAATCCATGGAAAATATCAATATATATAGAGAGAGAGAGTGATATTTTCCATGGCTTTTCCTTTGTAAGAATACCGAAAAAAACATAAAATCGCTATGTGGGATGTTCTTGAGGGATTGAGGGTATGCCTGACCCATGCTACCTCTGAGGGCGAAATAGTTAAACCAACAAGACGCGAGAGATCTCACTTGCACACCTGAGGACTGACAAATACTGATGGCATGCAACTCAGGAATCGTGGTCAGTTGTGCTTACCCTCTGGTAAACTAACATAACAATGGAAAATCACCATTTTTAATGGGTAAATCAACTATAAATGGTCATTTTCAATAGCTATGTTAAATTACCAGAGGGTAACTTGAAGCAGATAAATCCTTGGTAAATAGCCAACAGGGAGATTCCAACAACGACACCGCTAGTTGCGATGGTTGTTTTCACGTGGAGCAAACCACAAAAAAAGAGAATTCCATCAGCAAATCATAGATGTACCCCCTGGTAAATTGACATAGCTATGGAAAATCACCATTTTTCATGGGTAAATCAACTATTTCTATGGCTATTTTCAATAGCAAACTGTTAGTTTACCAGACGGTAAGGATAGAAATCAGCACAAGCAGAGGCGGGAATTTTCAGCACCGATCGAAGTGATGTCGGTGAGAATTCTGAGATGACGAATCAGAAGTACTATTAGTATATATTCCTATTTTATTCTATTATATACTATTAAATATTAATATAGTACTACTATTAAATTATATATTATAAATTCCTATTATTTTTAATTTTAAATGATTTTATATTATGGTATAGTATATTATCAAATTAGATTATCTAGCTATTGGTCAACAGACATTGATGTGGTGAAATCATTCTATTTTTTGCTTTGGAGGTGCTGGAGGTGCTTCCATCTCTGGCGACAGCATCGAAAAGAGACGTTGGACCATCCCTACAGCTCAAGCTGTTCACAGACATCAGCCTACTTAGCGAGCCCGACCATCTCGTGTACAGCCTCAGCATGATTTTCACTACTTTCATGGACCGGTTCAAGAAGTGGTTTCATGAGACAATCCTCCCACAAAATGACAGCTTGAGATGGATTGCAAACGACAAATTGCCTGCCCGTCTGGAACTTCGTGATTATTTCCATGCCTTTGAAACTGAAGAGAATCGCTCTGAGATGCTGGGGTATTTCATGTCTGTGATGCATATGCTTCACATCAGTGACATTGTGAGTGGCCAATACAACCAAGCTCAGATGAAGCGCAGACTACCTCCCTTTTAGGATCCTGAATTCCCATTGGGGAGAGGTTAAGTCATCTCCCGCTTCGCCAGGCCTTTCCTCCTTGGACCCGGTCCATGTCACCGAGACCCACCGGGAGCCGCCTTCGCCGCACGGCGCGCCGCTGTCCGTGACGCCGGAGCCGGAGCTGGCGGCAGTGGTGCGGCAGCTCTATGCCAGTGGCTTGGAGCCAGCAGTCATAAAATACTGGTTGGTGGTTTGGAACATGTTTTTTCCATATATTGGGAAGAATAATCCCAACTGACTAATATAAGAGAAATCCATCAGCAAATCATAGGTGTACCCTCTGGTAATTTGCTACATAGCTATTGAAAATGGACATTTATAGTGAGTTTTCCCATTAATGGCATGGTGATTTTCCATAGTTATGTTAGTTTACCAGAGGGTATATGGAAAAATGATGGTTTAACGGTTTAACCATCAACAATAGGGATTTTCGATGGGCTTTTTTAATTGGCGTTTAATGGGATATACCAAAAAAAATAGTGAGTTACAGCAATTATAGTGGACTATAATGGGGCATTGATATTTCCATAAAATATTTTTTTTTGGTTGGTGTGAAAATGGTGTAGAGCACCAAATGGTACTTTATAGATAGGAAAAATGATGGTTAACCAATGGAAAATTCAGGATCCTAAAATGGAGGTACTGTACCATATAAGCGCATATTTTGTGGGGATATTCCCTTACATAGGCCTTATATAGGCCTTATATATGGTAGGTACCTCCATTTTAGGATCCTGAAGATCTCCCATTAAGTTAACCAATGGATTTAGAGGTACCATATAAAGGTCAACCGTCCACAATAGGGTACCATATAAGATGGGGATATATAAACCATCCCTGATGATCCTTCATTTGCTCAGTTGTTGGTATATCCACTATTTATGCCATCTATGATAGGGAATACATCATTTTTTTGGATTATCTTAAGCAAACATCAATTCTGGTTATTAGTGGGCATAAACTATGGGAGTCTAACCTCCAGTTGGGGATATAACCCCTATAAGTATGGCTACATAACACACTCATTAGTGGAACTGCACACCCAAGTATGAGTCTTCACCATCCAAACTAGGATATAAGATGACTGGTTGGTGGTTTGGAACATGAATTTTATTTTTCCATTTCATATATGGCATAATCATCCCTTAACTGACGAACTCCATCATTTTTCAGAGGGGTAGGCTCAACCACCAACCAGATGATATAACCAGCAATAAATGGCCAGTTTTGATGTGCTTGGGATTTTGGGGATCTAAGGACCGAGATATCTTGGATCTTAGCCCTTGATTTTCGGGGATAATCGGACTTGATGAGTCATTAGCTCCGGGATGTCATTAGCTGATGTCCCTAGAACGTTGGCTTAGATCAATGGAAAATTTGGCTGAAATTTACTTATGAGATTTTGTAGGGATCGGATGTAATGAGGGAGTTTCCCAGAAATGCTGCAATTGGGTTGTAATAGTGGTTTCACCAACCATTGAGATATAGTGGGCATAGTGCAAATATAATGGGGATGTACCCAGGATATATATATATACAGTAAGGGATTCGGGATCATGGGGATATATTAGGTCTTAACCATGAAAAATGTGGGATTTTCATCGAACTTAACCATGAATTATAGCTGATGTCACTAATATCAATTTGAGTGAGAATTGGATGGTCTTTTTGGGACCAACCAGCAAAAACGGTTGGATAGTGATGCATGTTTTTCCATGGGACCTCCACCCTTCACCTGCACATCGAACGGCCGCGGGTTCCCACGGCTGCAGGTTTCAACCAATGCGATGCACATCGAACGGCCGCATGCTTCACAGAGGACGCTTGGAGGGTTGGGAGTGGCCAGTGGGTATCATTTTTCTCCTTAAATCCCATCAACTCCTCATTCTCTCCCCATAAAAAATGGCCTTGTCTGATAGGCTACCCCAAATTTCAATGGTTCATCATAGACCCCGAATGGCTATGAAGGTAAGGTATACCCCATGTCCTCGGAGATCCCCATGGCGCGTCGAGTGAGGCGTTCTGATCATCGGGGTTATCCCAGTAACCTCTGGTGAACTATTGAAAATGGGCAATTTATACATGATTTACCTATTGAAGATGGTGATTTTCCAGTTCGCTACGTTAGATTACCAGAGCACTTACTAAGTTCTCAGCCCGGTCGTGTGCTGTGCCCGGTGCAACTTTGTCCAAGATGGTTTCGTCGAAATGCCCGATACATGTGGAGGGAACACGGCTAAAAGAAAGAGCCAATCTGCACCCCATCACAGGTAGATGAGTAGGTGACAACCCGAAGTAGAAATGTCATGGTTTCTCTGGTGATTTCTCGGGGGGATGGATTGCTAGGTGCCGAACTTCACCTATTTCCCCAGCTGATTGGCATCTCCATGCAGGATGTGGTCTACGAAGACTTGCTGTTGGGCAATTCCACCATTGTTGCAGCCTCAGGAATCATTGGAAGTCGTGTCCCAGGTCAGAACCATGTGTAATTAAGTGGAGAGTGAATGGTTTGTATATGATCCGGAGCAGTTGATTTTGCTGTTGACCGAAGTGCCCGGTCTTGTTGCTGGTCCTGCATGGTGGCGTCGCAGCCGGAGATCATGGTGAAGGACGGCTTGCATAGTGCCAAGATGGCCGAATTGGAGAAGCGTCTTAAGTTTGGGCGCAAGCGCTTCCTCGAATGCTAGTGTGTGTGTTTAAATCTTAAAGAGGACACATTGTTCTACAGTTCTACCTAGATGTTTTGGTGCCGACCTGGATGAAATTCAGAAACTTAGACATGCCTCGACCCTTGGCCATCTTGGCCATGCAAATTCCACATGGGAGACGGGTCTTATTCAGGTTCCCACCAGCAACAAACCTTCGAGAATTGGACAATACTGGATCAATCCAGATTCATGGACATCTTCATGCAAAAATACCATAAAATACCATAATACCATAAAATACCATAAAATACCCACGTTTGTTGGTTGATATCATAGCTCTGTTTGATTACATAAATCCTCTTGTTATCTTGTTTGAACATACATTTCCCTGATCAAATGTTGTGTTGGTTTGATAATAGGAAATAGTTTTGGAGGCTGAGAAAAATTACAGGGAACCCTTAAAAATGCTGGTATTAACCTTGGTTTCCGGCGAAGATTTTTCCAACCAAACCCAGTTCATAAACCCAGACATATCTCATCATAGCGTCAAGGCGTCAAGGCGTTTGCTACAGGTGCACCTTTGGTTGTTTCATATATCTGGGTAACAATGGTTAGTCAGGGGAATCATCCCCAAATGGCCGAACTATTCAGGTTAGTGAAATATTATAATTTACCCAGATATATAATTAGGTTCAAAGACTCAATTCCTACTTGCCATTGAGCAATAGAAAGACTGTCAAAAGCATGAAACCTTGTGGGCATAGAGGATTTTGTAGATTCCTTTCAAGACTCGATAGATTCGATTGTGTGATAAACTTCCCGATTTGGTTGATTAAGAAAGTTTAAAATCCCACTTCTTTGCATGTAAGCCCACACGATTGATATTCAAATGTATTTTGACTGCCCCATTCCATTGGGCGAATCCTTATTTGTGCGGGCTAATACTCTAGCATGTGCAGGATTTTCTATGTCTTCAAATCAGAATTGTTCTAAAAATCTCAATGTTTGTTTGCTCAATTCCCCATCCTTTTTTTTCGTGAAATCCCCCTTGTTGATGGTAAAGTCGCATTTGGGTGTGCTGAATATTCCCACATCTCACCAAAATTCAACTCTCTCTTCACCAAATCCCAATTGTTTATGGTAGAGTCCCAATGTTTCAAGATAAAATCATGGGGGAAAAAACATCGAAAAAAAAAACACATCTGTAACGGTAAGCCTCCAATCTTGGTAGAATTCTGCCATTTTTTCCATCCAAAAATTTGAAAAAAAACATGATCATCCAAAAATCCCATCAGAAAAATTGATGAACAAATCCCATCAATCTTTCTCCGCTTAAGGTGCAGTCAAGAGCCGAGTTTTTGGAACTGATCCGTACCCATCCCGTCTTCGTGAGCGCACGCGCCTGCGGGATGTTGGGTTTGTGCCTTGGCTTTGTGGAGAGGGTGGAAATTTATGAATATTAAGGGGGAATGTCATGGGATATATAATGGAATCTATACAGGATGATGCCCCTCAAGATGGCTTATCTAAATATAGCTATAAGATGCTATAAGTATCATACACAATTGTTATTATAGTTATAAACCAACTTAGCTAACTATGGGCCCAATCCTGTAGTCAAGTATAATCAAAAGTTGAATGGGTTGAGAATATGTTTGTTTTTCTGAAATTTGAGGGATTTACCCTCAGGATACGGCCATTTGAACCAGCAAAGTTAGGGGTGGGGAAGTTTCACTGTCCATGGCGACCCAAGCTGGCAGGATGCCACAACTGGGATGGTGGTGACGGCGTCGAAGTTCTTGGCAAACACAGAAACGCCGGCTTCACGTCGGACGGAAAGCCAAGGGCCATGTCCGACTTGACCTACAGAAGTCCGGCACGTCTTGGGAGGTTATCGACACCTTGGCCAACCTTGACTCGGGCGCCACTGATTTTCTGAGGTGGTTGGGCTCTGCACGCTGGGTGAGATCACCTCAGATGCGCTGTCAATGGACGCGGACCCACGCTTGGCCATGACGATCCCAGCATCCACAGGCGGAAACATGAGCACGGCCGAGCTCCCACTCGCGGTGCAATCCGACTCACTTGAGGATTGGTGCGCGTGTGCTGCCTTGGGCATCAAGGTGGTGACTTAGCCTGACTTCAAGGAAATTGGTGGGGCGCTCTCCCATCATGTTCAAACAAAACCATATCTTTTGACCATGGCACACACGGGAATTGGGATTGATCCCGTGGATAGTGATGAAAAAATCGGGATTTTCGTATCAACTATGGGTTTGAACCTGCCCAAAAAGTGGAAATACGTGATATCTGAAACTCTGGATGTGCGAATGTGCAGGGCTTGGATATGAGGGTAGAATCCAGGAATGATTACCCCATGATTTGATGGGGATTGAATAGGGATTTTTTCTAGTGATGGAATCGGGTAGATTCCGATCTACCCAGTGAAATTGGTGATGTTATGGATTTAACCCTCTGATGCTATCAAAAGTGGCTCGAAAATCTGCGAAGTAAATGGATGTTTTTGAGCGAAAATCATGGATCAATTGCTGGTTCTCCAGCCATGTTTGATTAGCGGAGGAATCCATCAACGATAGGTCCAATAGGTGGTTGGTTCCAATGTTTAGACATGATCATTGACGTGGACAGAAGTCCTGGGATGATGAACTGATGAAAAACATATGGGAAGCCAGCCTCTTTCACCAAGCAGTTGGGGATGAGAGGGGCCACTGCTGTGGGTTTGATCTAGGGTCAGAATCAAAAGACCCTCGACAAGACTCGGAAAATTCGAGGATCTTTAGATCACTGAAGTACCCTCAGGTAATTTATTCCATAGCTATTGAAAATGGTGATTTATAGTGGATTTACCCATTGAACATGGTGATTTTCCATAGTTATGTTAGTTTACCATGGGTATCCATATTCTGATGGTACTAAGCTGCTGGCACAGACCTACATAATCATAATCTGATGACTTTCCACGAAGCGGATGTGACCGAGAAACAGGGGCATTCAACAGCAAGATCACGATTTAGCCAAACGTTTGTATTGATCCAAGCAAGAAGTGGCTTTCACCAAGAAACATGGGAGGTCCAATTAGACAACATATTCTATTTGTATAACGCCATTGATCATGTGCCCAGATAAATTGGTGGATTGGATCAAGGACCGTGTGGACTCAGCAAAGATGTGGATTTGCATTGCTAAAACCAACTGGTTGGTGGTCTCAAACATTTTTTATTTTCCACAAAAAATGGGATAATCCTTCCCATTGACGAAGTCATATTTTTCAAGATGGTTAAAACCACCAACAAACCAAGAAACATGGGGATATACCAAACAGACATGCCCATGAGAATTTGAGAAACCATGCCCATTGAGTTTACCAAGCATGGGACTCAAATATGAAACTATCCCAGCCATCTCCATGCCTTGCAGTTTATGGTCATGTCCTCTAACGCCCCATAATATCAAACACCCACTAGATCACTAAATGGTCTCAAATTCGTGTGTGTGTATGTTTGATCTTAGCGGGAAGGGATTGCTTGCGTTCATTTTTTTCCTAATTTGACGATTGAAATGAGATTCAAGAAATAAAATGCTGCATAAAATAGAGCTTGCGGGCCTCTTCAGCACCTATGTTCATCAAAATGTTTTTCTTCGAAAGTGGGGGGCACTCTCAAAATCCATTGCTTTATCACGTTTTCATCATTTTCCCTGTTAGAATTGCCATTCTGAAACTTTACCCCATTTTCAGACATGCCCAAATGCCTAGAATTGTTTGATCATTGCGATATAACCCATTATATATATTCTCATAAAACCCCATGAAAATCCGCTGAAAACCTCATTGGATTGCCTAGGCCACCACTGGATATCAAAGTGGAGGTGGATAACATCTCTGAGGACCGTCCGCGGCCGTTACCAAAGAGGTTTTTGTGTCTGGTGGGGTTGATATACCAAGAACCTGAGTTTCTTTAAGGTGATTTAGCCTATTTTCCCAACGATCCAATGGAACACCAACCATTTGGGAATATAGTTTTTCCATGTTTTTCCCGAATGCGTGGCAAGGGTTCCCGTTTCCCTCTGGGGGTTTGGCGGTTGAGGGTGTGTTCGCTCGACGTTGCGTTTGCGTCCGCAACCGTTCGCAAAGCAACTTGCAAGTTCTGCAAAAGCGGTCACTTTTGAAGGTTTCAAACGTCGCGTAACCTCGTTTCGTGTGGCAGGCGTGGCACTTTGTGACATTCCGGCCGACTTGTTTCATCACGTGTCAAGAGGTCGTTCTGTGTGACAGGCGCAATACTTTTGCGTCGTTTTCAGAAGATGACTTCCTTTTTCGGGGCAGGCGCAGCACTTTAGACGTGCCGTGTCGCGTGTTTTTGCGAATCGAATTGTCAAGGCTGCGTCAAGTGGTGCCAACGTGCACACTGCGTGGCAGGTGTGGGACATCGTGAGAGTGTCGTTTTGCGTGGCAGGCGGCGCAGCATTTGAGGAAGATCCGGCGCTCCACACTCTACGCTTCACACTTTACACTTTAACCGTACATGTTTCCCAGTGGTTCATATGTGTGTCATTTTTTGTTGAGATATCTTCCCAACATGGCATGTCGACAACAAGCGCTGCAACATCCATGATGGCTTTCTCTTTATCTGTTTCGACTACTGTACCATTAACATGAGTGTGAGCATTCTGGTTTATGGGTTCATTGGGAGGCCAACTGTCTTGACTGACTCCAGGGCTCTTTCTGCTATCCTGAGATCGATCTGGATCTGGGTCTTTATGGAGATGACAGCCTCAGGCATGGAGTTGGCGAGAAATTTGGAAATCCTGCGGTCGAAGCGCGGGAAGGCAGATGATGCTTCGGGGGCCCTTCTCATGAGCCCTGCACGAGAATCCCTCAGTGGTTGGTCGCCAGAGGCGCTGCGGTAACTGGAAGGTCTATTCCGCAATACGACTCAGGCCCTATCTGAATCTGATCATTCCGAAGATCAAAATTTCTCAGGAAGAACGATGGAATCTTTCCCTGCCCGAAGAGGTACGGTGGCCATTTTGGAGGCGATCCACAGAAGACTGCCTTTCTCGACGCAAAAAACTCTCGAGACATACTGAAAGCGCCACCAATGGGTGATTTGATCGTACCTGGAATTCTGAGCAAGTTGATGATGAGAGTCACACACTCGCGTTTTTTGTCACAGTGGCTCCAGTGGTCTTTGCTGCTCCGAAAACGATGGAGGTCAACTGGGATTCTATCTTTTCATTGACAGAGGGATCAGCAAATTTTCCCGGCGGTTAATCTTTCAATGAGAACAGTGATAGTTCGCAAACTCTTCTGTCCCCCTCCTTGGCTTCTTGTTTGGGACCATCAGCTGGTCATGAATGATGGTCTAAAGGCGACGGTTATTAATGGTTGAATCCCAAACGTTGTTGATTCCTATTTTCAATTAATGAATTCACATGTTGTCTTGGGATTCAATGTAAATTCTCCAAACATTGCATACAACATGATACACCTAAGAAGAGAGAGGGTTGATGAGCATGTCGTAAGTCGATTTGAATCGTACATGTTCATATTTGGTGTGCAAGTACCCCCCGGAAATAAAACATTGGCAATGGGTTCTTCCCAATTTATAGATGATGTTCCCAGCTATAAACCTCCATTTAGTTCGGGAATTTCCCAGCTAGCCACATTGCTACGCTTGACACCAGAGGGTATCCTCAAAGTTTTGGAGTTGATGATTTTTTCTGCAACGTTCGCAGCCATCTGCTCGGCAGGATATCAAGAGATCTACAGTTGGAGTGGAATGGCACGTGGAGGCCGGGGAAGAACTCGAGAATCGAGAGCTCCGAAGCATCGCAAGCATTCGCAAGCCCCCAAAACGATGACAAAAAATGTGAAACCGCGATGTGAACTAGATGATGTTTACCAAAATATATTTCCCACTTTCATCTGCTATGGGGTTAGTGTGATGTCAATATCTATGTAATATATGAGCACAACATCAAAAACAAATGGAATTTTACAGAGAATGCGTGCTCAGTTATGAGTGAAATCAAGTTGACCTCCTCGGTTGCTGCTTGCATGAGAGTACGCCAACAGAAAAATTGGGGTTGAATCCTGATGAGTTCTCTGGGATGTCATCCGATTCCCATGTGCAAAGTCTACATCAGCACAGGTGGTGATAGAAACATATTGTTGTCACACATTATTATTGCAATCTATTTTTTTAGACTGCAGGCACCCTGCTCCCTGTTGCTAGCCGCATCTAGCCGCTCTATCAGAGAAAAGAAACGGTGGATCGAAAACCAATTTGGGTGGGCAGCACCATTCTGCGCTCACATAGTTGGTTCAAGCCAAGTCGGATGAGTTTTATCCCCAGAAGTGCACTTGCTTCCATGGTGTGCCTTCCCAAGGGAGGGACATAGGAAACTGTGTGCAAATCCAGGCAAAGAAGCCTTCAAATAGGGCTACAATATGCCGCTTCAAAACGTTTTGTAAATGGAATGAAATGGATATATTTATGATTATTTATGTGCCTGGTATTTTTCAAAAACCTGATTCATCCCACGAGAACAAATGATGACCCCAACTCCCCTTCCCCTGCGAATTCGTACCGTAAAACTTGTGGGTTTACGCTGTACGCTCCCACGTGGGACGATTTACCCCCAAATGCTTGCGATTGAAATCATTGGTGTTTAGGGCTCATCCGCCAAGTGACGGGTCACAACAAAAGTTACTATTACCAGTTACCAAAATTACCATCATTCAACTAATCAACTACTACCAGTTCGTGTTCTTGTCACACACCAAAAAGATCCAAAAGCCATTCCAAAGGTTCCAAAGGTTCAGTTTACAGTACCACTCTATTTGACGATTTTGCTCAGATTTTACCCGGTATTTTGTGCCCCTGGCACAGGTTGGAGGGCAGCCCTTAGTGCTGGGCAGAGGTCTGAGTTTTATGAAGATCGATCCCGAAACAGGTCCGAGAAATCACGGAAATCGCTGCCGTTCCAAATCGCGAGTTACGTTGGTTTAATGGAGATTCAACCAACAGAAATAGTGGTAGAAACTATGGGGATATTTTACTGGGATAGTTATCAAGCCAACTAGAAGGTATGTTTAGTTATGTGTAAATGACACTAGCAGTCACTAGCATCACACTATGACACTATCCATATTATTGTTTAGTGATGTGTAAATGCTGGCGGCACGAGAACTCAGTAGAGTCTTTGTAGAGCTTCTGGCGTAGAGTCCCCGTAGAGTTGATCCTAACCATACCCATCTTGGCCTTTGGCCTTTTTGGCACCTGGCTCTACAATCTTCATGACTGACATCCCGCTGAACCAGTTCACGGTCCAGGTCCAATTTTGCCTCGACCCTGAGCACACCACATGGTGTGTTGAGGACTTGTTAGCTATTTTTGATCTGGAACAGACTGAGTGTGAGATCAACGATGTAGTATATCCAATGCGAATGGGGCCGAATTACATGCTTCCTCCAGCTTTGGAGGCGATGGACACGTACTGGAGTGCCTGGGACGAGGAGTTGGACGAGAACCATCGCGTCCACTTCGCTATCCTTGACATCCCTCTTTTTCGCTCCATGCTGGAGCACCGAGTTCGTGGATCTGGTCGGGCGTATACGCACTCTCGGCGCCAGAAGAACTGCATCAGTTGTAGACCCAGCTCCGTGAAACTCATTAAGCTTGACGAATTCTTGGTTGATATGGAGGTTTCCTAAAATGATGGTACCTCTGTTCTCATCCATTTATAGATGGATTTTCCATTACAAACCATCCATTTTAGGCTGCCCCCATTTTAGGAATCCTCCATATCAGCACACTTGAAACGAGATGCAAAGTCTTCAACTTTGCTTGCTGCGCAAGCTGAACGCGCACCGTGCCTGCACGTCGATTTTTCAATGGATAATACCTTCTGACTTCGGGTTTGTTCCAATGGAACCTGTACAATTGAGCAGTGGCCGTGATCCACCCCTGTTGGTTGATGATTAGTTTGGGGATTAGACTACCATGGATATATTGGGGATTACAATAATTAATCCAAGAACGGGAAATCCCTATAAACCAACCACTATAATGGAATGCTGGAGGGATTTTGAACACTGCTCAATTCACTCCAAACATATGGCAAAGATGGCACTGGTGGCAAAAGATTGCATATATATATATATGATATATGCATATATGTAATATTAATGTATATCCAACTGAATGTCCCAATGTCATGTATATCCTATATCAAAATATCCCATAAAGAAACACCAATCCAAATCAGGGAACCACCGCCACAGCCAATATGTACCGTTCTAGTGGATTACATTCCGAATTTCAATGAATTATGAATGGGTTTTCCCCTATATATTCAATGACAGTCATTGGGGAAACCACGAAATTGGGAATTTCATGACCATATCCCATTATACATATACATATATATATATATATGTATATATATATGTATATATATATGTATATATGTATATATATATATATATGTATATATATGTATATATATATGTATATATATATATATGTATATGTATATATGTATATATATATATATGTATATGTATATATA
>Ga0126342_10012355_pt1 | contig 15226 bp, 12 predicted proteins | sample Cyp1metagenome_FD_92528 | JGI IMG/M metagenome (GOLD analysis project Ga0126342, IMG submission 92528) | Coral microbial communities from Lord Howe Island, Old Settlement Bay, Australia - Cyphastrea 1 metagenome | ecosystem: Host-associated > Invertebrates > Cnidaria > Coral ...
ATCAGCGCCCGGACCTCCTAACAGCTCTGATGAACATGTCTCTTGTACTGCGCCTGCCACGGAAAATGCATCTTTGCAGATCTTCTTCAAATGTCCCACGCCTGCCATCGTTTTTGGAAATGCTACAAAACCCTCACATTTTGGTCACTTTTGACAAGGTCCACAATCCCTTGCGCCTGCCACGCGAAAGCACATCTGAACGTCCAAAAGTGGCACGAACATGTGGTGTTTTGTACATTTTGACTTCGAAATATGCTTCGCGCCACAACGGCGTGCACTTTTTCGACATCTCAACTTCCAAAAGTGGTCCGAACATGGTGTGTTTTGTGCATGTTGACTTCGAAATGTGCTTCGCGCCACAACGGCGTGCACTTTTTCGACATCGCAACTTCCAAAAGTGGTCCGAACCTGGCGTGTTTTGTACATTTTGACTTCGAAATGTGCTTCGCGCCACAACGGTGTACACTTTTTCGACATCGCAACTTCCAAAAGTAGTCTGAATGTGCGGTGTTTTTAGCTTTTTCACTTACAAATGTGCTTCGCGCCACAATGGGGTGCAATTTTTCATCTCTCATTTGGCCAGATGGCTCCGCACCCGCCGCTTTAGCGAGCCTACTTTTCGACCATTCGGAGCCACAAATAGTTGGAAAAAACCAGTGTTTCGCGACTCTCCTACCTTTTCGCGCATCTGCATCTTCTTTCTTCTGACTCTTTCTCTTCTTTGATCTTCTCTCTTCTACTCTTCTTTTTCTCTCCGACTCTTCCCATCTCTGCTTTTCATCTGTCCATATTGTCGGAAGTTTGACTTCTAAACTTCCTTCAATGGTAAGATAGACCTTATTTTGTCGTGACGGGCACCTTGACGGACACTTTCACGGACCGTCAACCTCACCGTCGACCTCTCCGTCAACCTCACCGTCACGAAAAGAGAACCCGTCAACCTCACCGTCGGTCTCTCCGTCAACCTAACCGTCAAGCATTCCGCATGCACCACTAGAAACTTCAAATTCATACGTTTTAAATTTAGATAACTTATAATTATAACACATCATAACATGCACAACACATCTCAACACACTACATCAGTGTTGGTTGCTTCCTTGCTCGGTGTTGTGTTGTTTGCCTCTTCATTTCGAGTGCCCATCACTGAATCAATCTCAGCATTGCAAATCAGTGGTGCAAAACAAAGTGATTAATTGGTTGCCCCTTGGTTTGCCAAGCTTGCCAAGCTTGACTCGAGGATCGTTTTTTTGGAGTATGATGCAGCATAGCCAATGCATAGCCATAATAGCCTTTCTGGCCTAGTCGCTTCGTGCTGCTGTGATAGAGTTTGTTGCGCCCTTTGCTTTGCATCGAAGGTCGGGGCAGGTCAAGATCGCCTCGGCGTGCTGAGTAGCCGAGTAGCCGAGCCACCTAGGCTGTGTGCTGAAATGGTTGACTTTGGCATAGTCAGCAGAGACCAGACCTGAGACCAGACAAGAAAATGGATGAACATGGCTTGAACATGGATGAAAATGGCTGCTTCAAGGCACAAACTTTCTGCACAGCATGGCATGTTCCGATTGTTTTGTTGCATGTAGGGCTCCACAGCAGAAACCAATTTATCACCAACCTAAGCACACAGTGACGCAGTGAAGTGACAGAAAATCTTGTGATACCACAGTCAAGCTTCACCAGGAGATCCAGGTGAACTTTGAACGATCACTGAATCACCATCCTCTTACGCGTTTGTTTTTCATCCAAGGCCAGTTTGACATCCTTACCTTTTCGCTCTCTCTCCAAGAGGATCCCTTTTGAGGCTTTACCAGTTGACATATGTTGACATGGGGTGATCCCATGCCAGTGCTCTCGGTGCTGCACGCCGAGAGTGCGTTCCACCGTCCATGTCGGTCAATGTGGCATGGCAAGCGGCACAAGCGCCGCATCTAGCAACGTATGTGCACCCGGCGTCGCATGCGCAACTCGGCCAACTGATTTCCAACTTATTTCCAACGGATTTCTCAGAGGCAATATGTGTGGCCATTGGGGTCCATGATGGTCAATGGGGAATCAGAAACTTGTGACGACTCCAGCTCACAGCAAGGCTGCACGCCGCCCCACTGCTTCAGCCAACCCTCTGTGCACCGCCGCAACAAGTTTCTTGGCCAATTTGGCCAATTCTCAATATGTTCATACAGTTTCACATGCACACACACACAATCCACGGCTATACTGCTATATCAACCCTTGATCACAAGTTGTACGAAGGTGCTTCTAGGTCATGTGATGTTGTGCTGGGTTTTTTTCTGCACGGGTGTGTGTGCAGTGTTGTGGCGGTGTATGGCGGCGCATCCTATTGCAGATATTGCAGGAGGCCGCATGCCGATTTTTTGTGATGTTTTTTTGGCAGGGTGGTTACCGTAATTACCCTGGTTCCATCTAGTTCCCTTACACGTGATGCACTTTTTGGTAGTGCTATGTTTGGTGGTTGTGGGAGTGAACTCGCGGAGGTGCCATGCTCGACTCGTATGCTGTGGTGTAGATGGTGTAGATGCCAAGGTAATGTTGTGATGAAGCGATGATATGTGATGATCATATTGTGGCTGGTGCTGTGGAGATGCAAATTTGAGGGGTCATGCTGGGTGCTGTAGTGGATGGAGTCAGCACATGCCACTTCTTTCAGCAACTCCTGAAACCTATTGAAGAGAAAAGCTGGTCTGAATCAACCAATTTGCGCACCTTTTGGAATCACACAGGACAAGACTCCCATGCTTGCCAAGATGCCCCAAGTTTGCTGACAGATTGACATGCAGATCAATATGTCATGTTGTACATGTTGGATGCGTTCAATTGAGCAGCACCAAAAACCTCCATGACGGGATTTAGTATTCGGGTTCATGTGGGGAACCCCCCGCGAAAGCAAAACCTCCACGCGCGAAAGCTTCGCGAAAAGAGTGCGTCAAGGTCGAGCCGCGAAAGCAGAGGCGAAAGCAGGTACATAGTAGAAGCGCATTTAAATATTCATGTGCACCATTATTTACGGGCAATTTTCCGCGAAAGCAACCGCGAAAGATATTACGAGACACCTGTCACCGCGAAAGCCAAAACTGTGCCGGCGAAAGAACCGCGAAAGCCATCGCGAAAGCTTATAAGGATTAGAACCAAATCGCTACCCGGTTTTCGACGCCGCTCAATTGTGCTCGGGCATTGTGGCGATCTTATGGTTGCATCCTGGTCATTTTGTGATTGATGTCTTAGTTTGCAGCGGTGCCCTCGGCACGTGCCCGCAATGCCCTTGTGACCTATGAGCCTACAGCGACATGGCGCCATCTACCGGTTTGGTTCAGCGCTCTTGGTGCATGCCGTCAGGCTCCAGCTCTCAGTCTAGCTGCTGGTTTGGGAGCAGATATATTCCATCGCCAAGCGTGCGTGGCATCAGCGCCGTTGCAAGCAATAAAATTCAAGAAAGGTTCAGAATTGACGGAGAGCAACTTGTGCCGCAGTTATCCCATAGTTTCAAACATAGTTTTGATATGTTTTGATTTCCTCCTTTTGATTTGTGACAAGTCTCTCATGAAGCCCTGGCGACCCGCAAAGCATTTGGAAGCAGTGCTAAGGTGCCAGGGCTGTCCCTTGCAACTTTGCCTGCTTCAGCCGCCTTGCCTGCACTCCCTCTGCCAGGAATACAACTTTCCCAGGCCAAAGGGACAGGGCAAAGTGTGATGCTTTGCCCAGGAATCTTGGTTTGATCATGATGTGACAGCATGTGCCACTACCACCGTTATCGCATTACTTACAGTACCCGCTGAGAAGACGCTGCGCAAACGGCTTGGCAAACGGCTTGGCATACAGTATTGCAATGCATTGCAATGTATTGCAATGTCTTGCAATGTGTTGCAGACTTGCACCTCACCCTTTGAACAGGCTGTGCCAACCAACATGACCCCACCTCCGGCTGCTGCAAACATAGGACACCTAGCACGTGTGGACTTGTTCAATTTAGTCAAGTGTATCGAACTCACACGGAATCAAAATAAATCAAAGGTCGGTTTTTGGAAGAAACATTTTCAATGCAAGGAGGCAGTTCAGTGGGCAGCTTTGACTTCACCAAGGCAGGTTGGATTCAGCATCATATTTTATAATGAAGAAGTGTTTTATTCAGATGACTGAGATGCTGGGATACCTTTCAAAGTCTTTCCATCAGGGGGTTGAGTCCAGCAAAAATACCCCGCAATGTATCTTCCTGTTATTATAAGCGCCGGCTACAATCCAGCTGGCTGACATTGTACTCTGTGGCTGGGAAGGCTGGGGTTTGGCATGGTTTGGCATCTTCAAACGGCGGTATATAGAGGATTGAAAGCATCGAAGACCTGGCAACACCTTGAAATTGAGCAGATCCCAGGCCGAAGTCAGAAAGCCCCTTGCAAGGGGCCCAAGGGGCCCCTTCTCGTGTAACACTCTTTTTTGGAATTTGCTTGGTGAAGTCCTTTGCATTTTTGTGGTTTGATTTCTACTGAATACATTTTAATGCACGGATGCCCAAGCGCACAATTTTAATTGTGGAAACCCCCCTCACAAGAAAGATCCTTTTCCGTCTCCAAGCTGCATGACTGGATCTGGGTATGTCACAGTATGTCATCATGTGGTTTTGCTTTTTTATCACCCCTGCTCGCTCGTTAAGTTTTTCTGGATGTTGACCGGTAGGAGCAATGCGCCGGAATCATTGAACTTCAGCAACAGTACCAAGCTGCTGGAGCGAACTGGGTGCAACCGGGTGCAAAGCGATTAAGCCACACTTTTTCTCTCACAGTTTCGCCGGCCGGTGTGCAAAATGGCTCTACCCCAGCTGCTTCACTTGAGTTCCGCGCTGACAGGAGACCATCAAAGCGCGGCCGTCGTGGCTCAGTATGCGGCTGCAGGTGTTGATTTGAGCTCCTACCTGGAGGCACTGGAGGTTAAGCAGTTAAGCGGTTGAGCTGCTTTGTTCTCAAGGTGGGGTTATGTGGCTATGTGGGGTTGGCATATGCATCAGGCTGCTGCAGAGCATTGCCAGCCTCCCAAAGTACATGATCCAAGCAGGCTGGCAAAATAGCGTCTTCTTCATGTACATGGCGTACCGGCACGCCCCAAAACGCAATGGCATGAAAGTGAATAAGAATCGCCTGATCTGTCCAAACGCAAAGGCATCAAGGTCAACAATCGCGAAAGCTAGCTTGTTAGCTGGAGTTAGCTTTGCTTTAGCAAAATGTACTGAGGGCTGACTGGATGCATACGCAGTGATGTATCACGTCGAACCGATTTCCCCCCCACCGTTTGCAGTGATCGATCGCTTCGAACTGTACCCCCCTGCGTGGGTTCGAATCCCACGGCAAAGGTCCTGATGTTTTTTTTTTGGGCTTGACGCTAAAACTACTTTGGTTGATATGTATTGTATTGCATCGCACTGTATTGTAAGGTAAGGTAGTCTTATGTTATGTTATGTTAAGCTATGTTATTATGTAAGTTTTTTTTGTTGACGGTCACAGGGTCGAAGGTGTTAGATTGGGTATGCTTCGGCGGGAAAATCCGAATACTCGTCGTACCTGTTTTGTGGTTTGCTTGCTTATCATACGATTATACTTGAGTAGCAGTTAGCTCTCAAAAGCAATGGATGGTATGTATTTGAGAAGTCCTGCATTGTTTCCCTTACCCGAGTTCGAATCCCGCCGCGTGCTACTTTAACATAGACGGCTGAAATACGAGGTGATAGGGTGAGGATTGTGTTCTGCCGGCTGATTTTGACATCCACCTTTCAGTGTTTGGTAAAGTCAGCGAAAAGTTCACTACAACATCATAATGCGCCGAGTAATTTGAAACGAAACAAAGAGAAATTGGAACGAAAAGGGCTGACTTAAAACTAAGCAGAGACGTTGATCGAAACGAGAAGGGGTGGCGGGGAACAGCTTCTAGGAGCAGATGTTCACAGGAGTCGGGTCGTCAGAGAAAGTGTTTGCCACCAACAATCACTGATGCTACGCTGTAAGATTTTCCCTTGATTTTTCTAACATGCATCACTCCAACATCTTCTCTTGAATTTTCTACTATTACTATCATTGATGCTACCCTCCAAGGTCTTCTCTTGAATGATCCAAGTGCATTGATGCTACTGTCTAACATCACTCCAACCTCCGAATATTTCACTTTGCGGGTATTTTCTTTAAGCGATTCGCTGCTTAGCATGTCATAAGGACATTTTCAGCGGCATCAATAGATACATAACTGATTTGGCGCGACCTTTTCCAAATTTGAAGCTAAACAATTGAAACTAAAAAGGTCGCGCCACATATTCTCTCGATACACATTTCTCGGTGCCCAACTAGCTATCATCCACTTCCCTTTGGGCCTCAAGTCCACCTCAGAAAAGTTTGAAACTTCCGTCTGGAACTGGAGCTGCATCAATCTTTGGTTGCAGCACCCCCGTGAAATGCATGATTTCGCCAGGCGATTTTCGGGAATCGTGCGTAGCTGGAACCCAGATGGTGGTTTTGGCTTCATCGTTTGTTCGGAGTCCAGAGCAATCTACAACAAGGACTGGCTTTGGCCAGGGTTGACATTTTGAAGACTGCTGTGTCATATGCGAAGGACATATTTCTGCACAAGTCTGAGATTGGCCACGAGCCAGACCTCTACAAGCTGCGTAGGAGGCCTGACAAAGCCCTGGAAAGTGTATGATATTTCTGAAGTGTACATATACAAGACTAGGCAAGTATCCCTGACTTTCAAAGCAAGACCCAAGCAGGATAAGCAGCTCCGTTGCCATGCTTTGTTGCAGGTTGGAATTTCGAGACGGGGAGCCTGTCTCGTTTCAGGTGGAGTATGACGACAAGCTCAAACCGAGGGCCAGAATCATATTGGCAGTGCGATGGGGTTTGCTGAAAAGCATGTCAATTGTCAATATTTTGCTTTGTTTCTATTGCGTTCTTTAACCTGTTATTTTGCAGAAAGGCTTGTTGCCAGCGCTGAAATCACCAATTGTTTGTACATATTCATTGTTTCTTGCAAATATATTACATGATCTGAAGTAATGTAATATTGGTCTTTTGTTGTCCATGCACAAGCCTTTTCGATTAGAAATGCAGAAAAGCTTGTTGTGGGCGCGCAAAAGGCAATGTTTTCCCCAAAATACATTACATTGTCTAAAACAATATTGGCCTTTTGCTGTCCATACACAAGCCTTTTCTAGTGTACATAGAGCTTAGAGTGGTTAACCACCCAAAATAAAACAAAAAAACAAACAAAATGTTTTGGGGACTACTTGGACCTAGGCATGTTCAGCTAGTCTAGAAAACATTGTTTTTGTTGTCTTTTTGTTTCTTCTTATTTTTTTTTGGTTTCTTTGGGTTTTTGATTCCTTAGGATTAATCCAGATTATTAATCCAAACCAAATCTGATTCATCTTGCCCCCAAGGCATTCTTGTCAAGTCATTATTAAAAAAATCTTGTATGCTAAACATGCGCAGTCTTCCTTGGGGATGTGCAATTTTCCTTTTCAGGTGTGAAGCCTTTGGGGATGCAAAATTATGTTTTTGGTGAAGGAAACCGTTCCTTCAAATAAATGGTGTTCCTGTCTCAGTAGAGCGCAGCTGGAGTTCTTTGAAAGGAGTGTTACATATTTACAAAGAAATGGTGTGATTGAAAGGATTGTTACATATTTATGATGTAACTTTCAAGAGGCAGCTGATTCAATTTTCTTTTTGGTGAGTAAAGCCTTTCCTTCAAACAAATGGTGTTCCTTCCAAACAGATGGCAGCTGTGTTTCTTTGAAAGGAGCGTTACATTTTTTAAAGAAATGGTGCTACTTTCAAACATAAAGGCCAGCTGAGCTTCTTGTTGAAAGCTTGTAAATGACAGCTTGTAAATGACAACAACTTTTTTGTTGAAGTGGATGCTTTGAAAGGAAAACTGCACTTCTTTGAAGAACCTCATTTCTTCAAAGCATTGTTTGCTGGGCATGTAGCACAGGCATACAACTTAATAGACTATATATCACATATATATATATACATATACATATCTATATTTCTCTTTGGGCAATGAAAGCAATTGAAAAAAACTGCATTGCCTGATATTGTTTGCAATTTTGCCTTTAGTTCAATGTGTTGCATTTTCTTTGGTGAACTGATGCGCTGCGCATGACCTGAACTTATCCGCTGTTTTTTTTTTGCATTTTATGTTAAATATATACTTTTTCTGTTGCACCTAATGCTTCAAAGTGGAGATATATCCTGTTTTCTCTTCTAGGGTGGAATTTCTTCTTGGAATTTGCCACATTTTTTTTTTGAACCTAATGACTACCGTTGAAGGAGTGCATTTTACGGCTGAATATGTGTTTTCTCTGGGTTAGGCCTCCTCCTTTTAAACATCCTATTTGATCATGACCATTTCCCAAAGGATACAAGAAGCACGAGGAAAGCCTACTTTCCAGCGCTAGCAACAAGACCCTCTCTTATTTTGCAGACTTTGCTAAACAGCATGCCACATCTACGTGGGCAGCTTTTCAAGATGTAATCTTCCTTTCTTTCACTTGTTGATGATGTTTATATATGTGTCAAACAATACTGAGGGGGGACATGACTTTGTCTACAGCGTGTGTGTGTGTGTCACGTGTTGGAAAGATGTTCCTTTTTAACAAGCCCCTCTCCTTCCCTCACATTTCGTTTTATGCTTTTCCCTCTCTTTCTTATTGTTGCCGTGCTTTCTTGCTATCTCTGGCCTTTGTAAACTTTCCCATGCTCTAGGAAAAAAAGAAGCGAGGAGGCTGAACCTGCTCTGCACTACATAATCCCCTCTCCCTATTACCAAACGTCCCCCAAATACTAAAAACAGGCGTCCATCTCCAATTTCTGAAAATTTCAGTTTGGCCAATTTGACTTTTAATTGATCCCCTTTCGAAAACAATTTAAAAATCAAACTACCATTTGTGGGTTCCCCCCCCTAATACTAAAAACTAGTCAACCCGGGAGTGTTTATTATTAGGGGGAAGCTTCGAAATCCAATTTTTGGCAATATTTTAATTGCGTTATATAAAGAACTTTTTATTGATTTTGAGATCGGAAAAAATATATAGTTTTTATTATGAAGAGTTTTAATCTAATATTAGGGGGAAGCTTCGCAATCCAATTTTTGGCAATATTTTAATTGCGTTATATAAAGAAATTTAATTGATTTTGAGATCGGAAAAAATAGTTTTTATTATTAATGGTTTTAATTTAGTATTAAGGGGGAAGCTTCGAAATCCAATTTTTGGCAATATTTTAATTGCGTTATATAAAGAAATTTAATTGATTTTGAGATCGGAAAAAATAGTTTTTATTATTAATGGTTTTAATTTAGTATTAGGGGAAAGCTTCGAAATCCAATTTTTGGCAATATTTTAATTGCGTTATATAAAGAAATTTAATTGATTTTGAGATCGGAAAAAATAGTCTTTATTATTAATGGTTTTAATGTAGTATTAGGGGAAGCTTCGAAATCCAATTTTTTGCAATATTTTAATTGCGTTATACATATAGAAATTTCATTGATTTTGAGATGGGAAAAAAATGTTTTTTCTTATGAAGGGTTTTAGTTTAGTTTACTATTAGGGGGAAGCTTCGAAATCCAATTTTTGGCAATATTTTAATTGCGTATATAAAAAAATAATTGATTTCGAAATCGGAAAAAATAATTTTTATTATTAAGGGTTTTAATTTAGTATTAGGGTTCCCTAATACTAAATACCCCCCTAATACTAAAAACTACCTGCCGTGTTTATTATTAGGGGAGGGGGGGACGTTTAGTATTAGGGAGAAGGGATTATATGCAATGGGTTGCCGTTTTGCCCCCCTCTGAGGCCAAACATGTCGAGCTCCTAAGCCATCCAGAGCTCACGTCCAACCCAGACCTTCCCATGGAGGACAGAAATTGTAGAAGATTGCAGTGCGCTGCATATTTCTTCGAACCGCTGTGCATTTGATTTGAAGCCTCAACGATGGAGAGTTCGTGGGTCGTTTGTGTGAAGGTGAGTCATGTTGTCTCTTGTTTGCGCGAATGGAAAAGTCTTGGAATCATTTTCGGGCGCTTCAAGATGCGCATAGGAAGGGTTTTGGCTCTTTTATTAAGCGATGGCCGTCGCTTTGCGCAATCAAAATGGCTGCGGTAAGAATTGTTGCTCTCCGCTGCTGATGTCCACGTTGTGTCTTGTGATGGAGGGCTGCTGCCGTTCAAAAATGCTGGTTCACAAGTTCCGTCCTTTGCAATCTCCTTGAGACAACATTTTAATACAAACAAAAGCCTACAATGCTTTTTTGGACTCAGGCTGTGCGCGTCGCGTGCATACATTTTCCTCATAGTGGACGGCCCTTTCAAGATTTGGTTGATGCATGCAATTTCAAGTTGATAGGTCCCTTCCCATGGTAAAATGGTTCATGGGTGACTTGAACGTGTCCTTGGTCGGTGAAGGTACAGATCGTTCACATTTGGTTCTCTCCACTCTGGGTGCTGTTGGCCTGCATCATTTCTCTCATTGTATGGGCCCAACCCCCTTCGCCGTCGCGATTGATCTGTTTCTCCCTATCACTTTGTGTATAATGATCCTTTTCTGCGTCATTGTGCGCAAGCTTCAACTGTCGCTGCTCTGCCCTGGGTTGCTGAGAGCTACAGATGGGATGCTAAACTGCTAAACAATGTTTGGGGGTTGACCATGGTTTGATTGCTCATGATTGGTTGGTAAAACAGGTTTCGAATTCTGTGGCCTTCCGCGGCGGCGTGAGCGTTTTCGTCGCGTTGGCAAGTATCAGCTTCCTGACTGAGCTGCTCATTCAAGGGATGCAGCACTTCCACCGAAACAGTGAGGCGCGTTCTCCCCTTGCTCGGGATGCTTTGCCTTGGTCTTTATGTGCTGTCTCGACTGAAATCCTTCCGGGGGTTCCTGAAATCCAGCAACATGTTGTCAAGTTGCAACAAGGGAAAGCTACTGGCATCTCTGGCGTGTCAAACGATTTTCTTCACAGCGTTATGCAAGTTCCAAGTGGGGGCGGAAGCGTTGCAACGGAATCTTCACGATTTGCTTTGTTTTTTGGAGAATGCTCAGTCTAGTGCCTTTCAGGGTTTGGTGCAAGTCCAACCTAACTGAAGGATGGACCAAGTTAGGTGCCAGGATTGCCACTGCCTGGGTGGTGGCCGATTGGCCAAACCAACCAGACATGATGGGAGGCAGAGGTGGTGGTCAAGTAGCCGAAGCGGTGTGGGTGGCCAAGCAGATGTTCATGCATAGCCGCTGCAACTAGCGCTCGCTTCCTTGATTTCTTGCTTACGCACCAGGTTCTTCAGTTTTTTCTTTGGGGAGTACATGGACGCACTCGATGACTAGAGGGTGCGTGCAAGGGGGGGGTGTCTTTTTCCTATTCTTTTCAGTCGAGTTTTGGCCAACATGTGTGGAAGGCTGCGCGAGCACTGGCTCGCCTCTGGTGAGGAACCGCCCTTTCTTGTTGACATGCGGGGTTTTGGACCTTGCGGTTCGTTAATGACGGCATCATTTGTTTTCGCAATATGGGGCAACTGCGTCGCCTTTTTCCCTGCTTCATTGCTGCACTGCGAGACCTTGGGCTGCAAATCAACGTGTCCAAGTCGAAGATCCTTGGCTGGTCCTTGCCCTCTGCTTTGCCACCTTGTTTGGAAGGTATTCAAGTAGAATCCTGCGTTCAATTCTTGGGTGTGCCACTGGCAATTATCGAAGCGGATGCTGGCAGTATAGCCTTCTGGGGCCGGCCGTTGTGGCCTTTTTTCCGATCGTTTGTGTTCAATGCCTTGGTTACGTCCACTGTTCGATGGGCAATTGGAACGCTAGTGCCCACTGCTCAAAATACACCTGGTCCGGATGCAATGTGCAACTTTGTTGGTGTGGGTCTTACGTTTGCAAACTCACCGTCTTGGTCGTCTGCTGAGCAGTTTGGGCCATCCGGCATATTGCCAAGTTTTGGGGACGATGTTGGTGGAGTTCTCTGTGGGATGTATTACTTTTGCAGCAACATTGGAACCTTGCTGGGCACATATTGCCGCCGTCCTCGCCCTTGTCTTGTGCTTTGTCACCGCAAGAAGTTCACACCGAGGCTCTTCGACATGGCTTGCGCCGGTATCGCGCTGGGCCTGATCACACCGGCTTTTCTCGGTTGCACCGTTTTTTGCGCGATCATGGACTTGGGGTGGCACTTGCGGCAGATCGCAACTTATGGGATCAGTGGCGGGACATGTGGTTGTTTGCTTTTCAAGTGCAACATCAGACCATTGGCCACAACATCTATTGTGTTAAAGAATCACAAATGGCGTGGCATGTGCGGTGTTGGCAAGAGTGTGCTTTGGTAGTCAGATGTAGTCAGACAGTCTTTGCTCGACATGGTGCGTCCGCAACTCTTGGCCAGTACTTGTATTTACAAGTTTGTTGTTTGGACCTTGGACCGTGTCGATGGGTGGCAAGGGGTGCATGTCCAGTGCTCTGCGTCGTGCACCTTTGATGATGTCGTTGGCTTATTCCTGGGCGTTTCTGGCTTCTTCTACTGACCACAACTGCTGGATGTAGTGTGGTGTAACGCAGTTGTAGTTGTAGTTATAGTTGTGGTGTGGTGTAACTAGTGTAGTGTAGTGTACTGTAGTGTTGTGTACTGTAGTGTGGTGTAGTGTAGTGTAGCCTAGTGTAGTGTAGTTTAAAGTAGTGTAGTTGTAGCGGTCGTGTAGTGTAGTGTAATTAGTGAAGTATAGTGTAGTGCAATGTAGTGGTAGTTGTAGTTGTAGTTGCAGTTGTAGTTGTGGCGTAATGTAATGTAATTAGTGTAGTGTAGTGTTGTGTAATTTAGTGTAGTTGTTGTTGTATTTGTAGTTGTAGTGTACTGCAGTGTAATTAGTGACTAGCGTAGCGTAGTGTAATGTAGTGTGGTTGTAATTGTAGTTGCCCCTGTGGTAGTAGTAGTTGTTGTAGTTGTAGTGTACTTAGTGTAGTGTAGTGTAATTATTAAATGCAGTTAGTGTAGTGTAATGTAATTACAGTAATGTAGCGTAGTATATGTGCATTTCTATTTGTGTTTGTAGTATTTGTAGTAGTATATAGTAGTGGTGGTGGTGGTGGTGGTGGTAGTGGTAGGAGTAGTAGTAGTAGTAGTAGTAGGAAATGTGCTTCGCGCCACAACTGCGTACACTTTTTCCACATCTCAATTTCGAAAAGTGCTCCGAACGTGAGGTGTGGTGCATTTTGACTTCGAAATGTGCTTCGCGCCACAACGGCGTGCACTTTTTCATTTCGCATTTCCCCAGACGGCTCCGCACCCGCCGCTTTAGCGAGGCGACTTTTCAAACCTCCAGAGCCACAAATCAGTGGAAAAATGCGGTGTTTCGCGGCTTTTCCACCTTTTCCCGCACCTGCATCTTCTTTCTTCTGGCTTTTTCTCTTCTCTGATCTTCTCTCTTCTTCTCTTCTCTTCTCTTCTCTGACTCTTCCCACCTCTGCCTTTCCATCTCTCCATATTGTCGGGAGTTTGACTTCTAAACTTCCTTCGAATATTCCTGCCAGTGGCACCTTGCTTTGGAATTGCCGTATTGTGTGTGAGGTATTGCCGCTTGAAAGGGATCATGGTGAAGTGAACGTTCGACGTTTAGTGACGGAGTTGGATGGCCTTCTATCCCTTCTTCTCCTGAGTTAGGACGCTCTAGTGCATGCGAGGCTGGGTCTAATATGGACTGAGCCGGGAGGGCGCAGAAAGATACTTTTTTTTGACGCTAAGACGGCCAAGAGCTGGTCCATGCCGTCTTCCGGCCTTGGTGCGTTTGTGAATGGTGCCTCTTTAATTCTGCAACGCTACACGTCTTGAATGTGTTTGCAATATCCGCATTGCAATTCGCAGTGGGGCTGTTGTGACGGTGCAAACCCCCAGTAAAATCAGTAAAGCGCATAGCAGAACATACATGACTTCAATTTCACAGTGCGTCATACATTCGCGTTATTTCATACCTAGTTGAAAAGACAAGCCAAGCGTCCATGGAGGATCTAGGCCTGGGGTGGCTGAAGCACACACGTTGCCTACATTGTGCGCAGATGACCGGCCAGCCACCGATGGAATTCATTAATTTTGTGATGTTGTATGATGTTGTATGATGTTGTATGCTCACATGTTCTTTTCCAAGGAGCAGCCCCTGCCGCCAAAAAAACGTCGACGACGTGGGGAAATTGCAGACAAAAAGACAACTTATATTTCACTGGAAGATGACATCACATAGGAGAATATATATATATGATTATATAATTATATATGTATATATAACCATTTGCCCAAAATAATTAAGAACCATTTGGTACCAGAAATTTGCAATTAGCATAGACCCCGTGATTTTCCCTTTTCGTTATCAAACAACACGCAAATAAATTCATTAATTCTTTCAAAACAATACTAACAAACCCATTAGGTTTACGTATTTTTTAAGGATTGTTTGAATATATTCCTGATTATGTTTGATTTTAATATGCAGAAAATTCAGATGAACATTTTAGCTTCTTGAATTTTTATATTTCTTAACATTTTTTTAATAATTTTGAAATTGCGGTTGAAATATAATATTTTACCTATAAAATATTTACTAAGAATACACTAAAATAATTGAAAACAATTTCAAAATTCTACAATTTTTTGATTAATATAATAATAAAAATAACGATAAATCTTATAATAAATAAATAATATTTTAGTTTTAATTATAATAATTAATATTATATATATATATTAGGATTTATTGTAAATTAAATATAATTTTAAATATAAAAAATAATATAATTATAATATTTTAAATAATTAAAGGAATTTTAGAAGTCAAATTTCCGATACTATGAACAGATGAAAAGCAGAGCAGGGAAGAGGCAGAGAGAAGAGAAAGATTAGAAGAAAGAAGAGTAGAAGAGAAAGAGTAAGAAGAAAGAAAATGCAGATGCGAGAAAAGGTAGGAAAATCGCGAAACACTGTGTTTTTCTAATGATTTGGGGCTCCGGAGGGTCGAAAAGTAGGCTCGCTAAAGCGGCGGGTGCAGAGCCGGCTGGCCAGATGAGAGATGAAAAATTGCACGCCGTTGTGGCGCCAAGCACATTTCCAAGTCAAAATGTACAAAACACACCATTGTCGGACCACTTTTGGAAGTTGAGATGTCGAAAAAGTGCACGCCGTTGTGGCGCGAAGCAGATTTCGAAGTCAAA
>Ga0126342_10012356_pt1 | contig 15226 bp, 10 predicted proteins | sample Cyp1metagenome_FD_92528 | JGI IMG/M metagenome (GOLD analysis project Ga0126342, IMG submission 92528) | Coral microbial communities from Lord Howe Island, Old Settlement Bay, Australia - Cyphastrea 1 metagenome | ecosystem: Host-associated > Invertebrates > Cnidaria > Coral ...
GATTAATAGTGATTAATAGTGATTAATAGTGATTAATAGTGATTAATAGTGATTAATAGTGATTAATAGTGATTAATAGTGATTAATAGTGATTAATAGTGATTAATAGTGATTAATAGTGATCAATAGTGATTAATAGTAATTAATAGTGGTGAATTAATAGTGATAAACCTCGAATTCATCACTTATTCTATTTCTGTTTTCTGAACGAGGGACCTAAATCATCTTAAAAAAGTGACACATCTAGATACAAATCATATTGAAACATATTTTTTTAATCATGAGTCTAAATAGTTGAATATAATTGGTATTTTCTATTTTCATGGAATTCAATCAGCCAGGGATTATGGAAGTATGACCTCATGAACATGATTACTGCCTGCCTGCAGCACTGGCGGCACGCAGCGACTGCACCGCTTCGGTCCATCCATGCCGTGCCCCCATGGCTCTCAGCGAACGGCCAAAGGTATGCCATGATAAGCTGAAACCCCAACCCACCAGAAATAGCCATGGTTGTGAAACCTAATGGTAGTGAAGAACCGTGGGTTAAGAATAGTTAGTACATGGCTATAACATGCTAGAACCATGGGCTATATCATGAAGCCCCAGTGAAGAACCATGTGAAAGCCGATGAGAGTGAAGAAACCCTATGCCTATACATAAGAAATGGATACAAATGGTAGCATGGTAGCTGGGTGGGGAAACCATGAGAGTCATCATCCATGGTGTCTTCGAGTGGAGTGTTGGGATCCCAAATGATGGGAACCCAGGTACCATCCATGGGATATACCGTAGCAGCCCAACTGAGCATGGCAGCCATGGCAGGTTAAATTGCCCATATCTGTTGGTTAAATTTGTCGGATGTCTTTTGTTGGGTTATGAATTGATGAACTCCCATTGAATACTGTGAATACGTCTTGGCCCATGTCTTAGATATATCCAGACATCATCCCACACCGCTGAATGGGATATCATAGGCATCCACACCCACGCGCTTATCACTGGGCCAGGCTTCCATAACAGCCAACTCTGGCCTCAATTGACCAAGTGCTGCGAAGGTTCATCTCATCTCTATATTCTCTATGTAATCCGAATCGCTGTGCTGAAAAAAATTGAGGGGAAACGCGCCAACATTTGACGGCTATCATGTCCCATTGAATTCATGTTACTTGGTGAAGTGGTATCCCCCATTTTCAGCCATATTATAATATGTGACATAAATATGTATATATATATAATGTATATATATATAATATCTGGAGTCTGCAGGAGTAGCACCACAAGATTCGACTTCTCATTGTGAAAGTTCTAGTCACAGTCCAATTCCTGGACTTTCCAAATGGATCAAATGGCCACGTTCAAAATAGTCTTGGATGCATGTAGAATTAATCCATATTAATCCCATCTTCTTATGGATTCATTTTCTGGATCATGAATTAGATGAGAATCGCGAAAAACATGTCCAGTCATCTGATAGAAATAATTGGACATTCTCATGTTACAGTATTTCATGGTATTTCCTAAAATGGTGGTAATCATGTTTCATACATTTAAATAAGGATTTTCCATTTAATATCAATGATAAACCATCCAGCTATTGGGCAAATCATCCATTTTAATAGCATTTTCCATTATAAACCATCCAACTATTGGGGTACCCCCATTTATGGAAACCTCCATATCCATCTCATCCACAGTCGAAAAAATCGCCTATTTGCCGCCCGACCGGCTCTGGGCACCACACCCAACGGCAGGGCCCACGGACTTCAGCTTCCGCACTCCATATCTGGAGATCGCTGTCGGGCTGTTGATTGGCAAAACTCACCATCAACTATAGTGGTACAGATATATATATATATACTATATACATCTATATACATACATATGTGATATATGTATATATATACATACTTAGTCTTTAGTTTGGGGATTAGTTTGAGGATTCGTTTGGAGTAATTTGGGATTAACTTTATACACACCGGGATTGATATTCCCATATGTCAACTGATGGTTGTAAGGGCAACCATAGCGTTGACAAATGAAAACATTGGGGTACCAACATAGATCACAAAACTGGTTGCTGTGATTTATTAGATCTTCAGTTTGCTGTCGTTCAATGGGTATTGCTTGAAATTTCAAACTCTTCAACTGAACAATGGTAATTTAACATATCTATGGACAATCACCATTTGCAACTAGGTACATCATCAAACTACCTGGGCCATGGCTTCCATAGCAGACTGCAACAACTTACCAGGGAGTACATCGCAAAGAAAGGGGCACACCATGAACCCCCCCACCCCCCATCCAAAAGTCGCCGCTGAATCCCCTGCAAACTCTTGCCTGGGATTGGAGCAGAGCGGATTTGCCTGTCACCAAGCCAAGGATCTACAAATATACGATGTGTACTGCATGAATCTGATTCTGATAGTTTTACAGTGTATAAAAACAATGTCAATCTACGTCTACGTGTATACATGATGTCCACATGTACATGTGCATACATGTATCTGGGTAAATTATAATATTTCACTAACCTGAATTAAGGTCCATTTGAAATTTGGGGATGATTTCCCTTATTAACTATGATTCCAGTGAGGTCGCAGTGAGGTCGTTATAATTTACCCAGATGTATATATACACATTGTTTAAATGTATATCAGCTTACATAGTTTACACATGTTTACATATCCACATGCAAATAAATATTATATATATAGTATATCTACCATGTCAAAATCCTTGTGCCACGCCTCTGTCATGGAATAGGCCGGCAGAACTGTGGCCTTGGGCGACATCGACTTTTGCGGCGACGGCGCGGAGATGTGGCACCAGTCGTCGAATCGGTGTATCTGAGATACCGAGAATGCTAGATACGTATGTTAGATATCTTAGATATGTAACATGCATATCTCAGAGACCTACTATGGTGCGAGAATATCTAGTATCTTAGAATATCTTAGATATGTATGTTACAACGTCTAGGTTTTAGCCCCAGTAGAAGCTCTAGAACCAGTTTAGTGGCCGCATGGCAACTGACAATATTCCAATAGAGATTTCTCATGGACTGGTAAGGTATGGACTGGTCGTGGTGGGAATCTGGGGATGCAAATGGATGCCCAAAAATATTAGGGATGACAACAAACAGTAAGGTCTTTGGCTCAACATTGTGATGTCATGGTGTCTGACCACCATCAACAATTCATATAAATCTATATATATATATATACATAAATACATACTAACAACCAAAGTTAGACTGGCGCTTTGGCGCCGGGCGATCATCCCTTTCAGAAGGCTGTTTTTGAACCGCGCTTCCCGGTTAGCCGCATGGTGTGCCCTTCCCCAAAATACTCTATGAACATGTATGAACATCCATCTACTTTAAAACTACAAAAGACAAAAAAGAGTTTATTTATGAAACAAGATCATCAAAATATTATCATTTAAAACATAGGCGATCTGTATAAACTCAACTTGCCTTGACTCAAAAATTGCCTCATCATGCCTCATCCAAACAATATCAACCTCCAATGGCACAGGTCACCTGAAAGAAGTCTTCCATCTGCTCAGCCAAGCTAGGCCTCGCTTCGGTTGAATGCCAAGTTTGGGATCACAACTTGGCGAACGAACTGGAGATTTTTCCTTTCTCTATACATGAAACATAGAGATATATAAATTATAAGTGATATAAACGTACATGTGCAAACATAAGTGTATCATAGTATCTCTACACATATTCTTCCGTGGCAGGCACATATTATATATACACATCCCATTAATTACTGAGATATGTAGCCCTCTGAGCCCAGCACAGCAATGCCGCACTGTCGTTGCGGATGACTTTCAGCGGACTCCTTGGAGACCCCCCAACGACAACGAGGCTGCTGGATGAACAGCCGGGAGGTGGAAAATCAATGGGTAAAAACTAGCGAATCTTCAATGATTCATCAATGGATTCATCAATGTCCAACAGAATTTTGATGAATCTTGCCTCATGAGGCTTGGAAGCCTGCGTTTCAAACGGGATTTTCCTAGATGTTTCTCCATGTTTCTTGGCTGCGCCAGGCCCCATTAACCTTGAAGGTGACACTTCTCCATCCTCCCTAGCCCCCTGAAGGCCGCACTCGAAGTTCTTTGCTTCCTCAATAAAATTGTGACAGGTTGTGGAGGCCCCCTCTGAGCAAAGACTTTACATGGATCAAGAAATGGCAGTGTGTCAAAACCTTGTACCGCTGGTGAACATCAAAATAGCTGGTAAATGGATGTTCATTCCCCTAAAAATGGTATTAATAGGTATTGATCCATAGCCACATGGATCAAGAAATCAACATACGGGCGTTAAAGCTGGTTGTGGGCCCCATTGACTTCGGTTGCATTCGATTCTGTTGCTGCTCCCTGTGCCAGATTGTGCCAGCGACCGCAACAAGAATGAGAATCACAACCACCACATCCGCAACGGAAATGCCACTAGAACTTCTCAACAACAAAGGACACCAATAGTAGAAGCGGATGGAGCAACAAGACATAAGAGAACACCAGCAACCAACAAGCACCAAATCCATCCCAAACACTTTGAATCAACAAACATCAACCCAAATCAGCCATAATCAGCACAAATATGCAAACATCACCATAAATCAGGATAGATAAATCCGCAGAAACTATCCTAAAGTAACTCAAACCATCCACCATCACCGAGTTCCCCCTGTTTTTTTGGTCCTTGGCCAAAGTCATCAGGGACATGTGGTGTGCCGGCACGGCGGAGTAGCTGGTGGGCCTCTGGTCCCCATGGCTGCGATCGAGCCATGGTGGTTGATGATTAGTTCCGGGATTATACTACCCGTTACTACCCAATCAATATATATATATATATTATATTATATTCTATATTCTATATTCTATATTATATTATATATATATTATATATATAAATATTATATATATATATATATATTGGGGATTCTAATAATCCAATAGGGACATCCCTATAAACCAAGCATAATGATTATAATGGAATGATCATACGTCATTCTCATAGCAACCAGCACAACCCTGAACTTCCTGCTGAGATCCCTCGCAAGGGCTCCTTTTTCATGGCTTCAAAGAAGGTGTGAGCCTGGCTTCACAGCTGCAGTGTCCACGACCCTCAAGGTCGCTGTTTACTGGTTTGCTAAAAGTGGAATGTCACAATCCCCAAGATATAGGAGAATAATAGATAATACTAGATAATATAGACCCAATATATATATATAAATATAATATATTATATATTATATATTATAATATATAATATAAGTTATTAATCATATATATATATATTATAATATATAGTATAATTTAATATAATTATATATATATATATATATATTATAATATATAATATATTTTAATATAATTATATATATATTATAATATATAATATAATTTAATATAATCATATATATATATTATAATATATAATATAATTTAATATAAACATATATATATATATATATATATTATAATAATATATATATATATATAATAATAATTTAATATAACTACGAGTATATTTATAATATTATAATATATATATACACATATTTTATCACATCCTTGCCATAGGAATTTTTGACCCTCGGATGGTCTGCCCCTTGGATGGCGGTCCTGATATTGCCCAGGCAAGGCGATGAATTTGCAGCCGCTATACCTGGAGGCTCAGCGTCTCGTGGAGAAGTAGTGGCTGATGTTTCAGGTGATTCATGACTGTTGGGCCCAATGATTGATATTTATTCATCATGATCCTGTTGAAATCTGAAATTCAGAGACAAGGATCTGAAATCTGGGTCTTCTTCATTAACTGGATTTGATTCCGATTCCTGTCCAAAGCATGGTTTAGTAGGGGATCTATGGGACCATTTAGGGGGTCCTCTCACCTTTGCGCACGTAGACATCAGAAGGTTCTCCATTACTCCAGCGATGTGAAACATGGGCCTCATCAGAACACAGCGATCGATAGAACCTGCCACTGGTGAGTCCCGTCTGGTGTTCCAACTTCCAACTTCGCCCAGAAAGTGGGTCCGATACTCAGAACATCCAAAGGAACACACTCTGAAAATGCATTTCAAGACCATGAAGTGATACGGCAAATGCAATGCAACTGAGTTCTTGGTCATTTGTAGCAAAGCATGACCCAAACCGGCCTTAGGTACAACAACCTATTTTGACCAGGCCGGCGCACATTCCCGGACCCTCGTTTTTTTGTAACCTCTGGCAATCAAGGCCAAGGCATGCTGCTTCTCCTATATTTTCCAATCAAAAAAAGGAATGTTCCAGGGCAAGGTTAGATTGTCGGAAAGTGTAGTGTTTCTTGGCTGTGATATTTTTCATCTATATACTTTCCCTGTTTTTGTTGCCACAAAACTTTCTACGGCAAAGCATGGCAACAGTTCTCCTAAAGAGGTGACCATCAACCGGCGATTGTTAACTACTAATTTGAACATATCTTGTAGATTTATAATCAAATTAACCTGTGATGGTGAGATAATTTGGTGTCTTTACAAGACCTGACCTGGAAATTGATCGTCATGAAACCCATCACCATGTTAGGTAAATCCAACTCCACCATTCTTTCTGCCAGTCATAGCGACAAATCACCGGATGGTCACGGCCAAAGGCCATCTCAGTGGTCAGATTCCCACGAGATTCCCAACCAGGTTCCCATGGAAAATCGCCAATAAATCGCCATTTTTATCGCCATTTTCTGGTTGGTGGTTGACCTACTACTCTGAAAAATATGACTTCGTCAGTTGGGATGATGACATTCCCAATATATGGAAAAATGTTCAAGCCATGTTCCAAACCACCAAGCAGTATATAACCATCATATTCCCATTGTTGTTGGTTTATACCCTATTAACCACTATTACTGTAACCATGTTTTTTATCGCCATGTTTATCCCCAACTCACAACGAGGCAGCTGAGTGTCATGGTGTTCACGAAGACATCCTCCGGACCCAAGAGGTTGGCCGCCGCATGGCACAGTCCGCCGATGGCCATGCTTTCATGCCTCGGGGATGATGGGAGGATGGGGAGGATGGGGATATACCATCTGGTTATGACTAACATAGCCATGGAAAATCAGCATTTTTAATAGGTAAACCATCTATAAATGGGCCATTCCCCATGGCTATGTTAAATAACCAGAGGGTAACACCAACCTGTTTTGTGGGGATTTCATGGTGATATGATTGGGCAGATAAATGGCTTAGTCCAATGCGATACAGTCAAAAATCAATAACATAATAACTATATACCCACAAATTGGAAATTTGATAGGGAAAATCATGAAGTCAGAAATTTGTACAATTGGCTTGGTCAAGTTTGTTGCACAACTCGCATCCCTTGGGCCAGTCGCGGGAGCAGGTTCTGCATGGAATGTCTCTGTGGATGGAATCACAACAGCGATGATCTACAGACTCTGCAAAAGTAATTTACACATTGAATTTTCTGAAATTCGAGGCCAATTCCCAGCCAAATATCATAGCATTGGTATATCCCCAGTAATACTAAAGTTATACATCAACCATTATCATTAAGTATATAGTTATAGTTATAGTTCCCAGCCAAATACTATATCAATATGTTGCATTATTTTGCCATGATTTATTCTCAGCCAGCCTCCAACCAGTGCTGAGTTCCACCACGTGATGGGCACGATCTTGGGTTTCTTGGTGGTCCCGGAGGTGTGAAGCACCAGGCATACCTCGAAAGGTCGCTGGACGTTTTGGTCGCTGAAAAAACGGCCAAGTCCTACAAGGCTTTGCAGAAATTGTATGTGAATATGTATGTATATATATATATATATATATATATCAAAAAATCATAGACACTATACTCGTTTGATATCAATTGAGAGTGAAACTTATTTACCATGTTTTTTGTTTAAACAAAAAATACAACAACTTCATTATAGCACATATTTGAATACTTCTCTAAGAAAACACCTCAAACCCATCCCAAGATTTTGTTCCCTTCTTGAAAAAACTGGCGCAAAAGGGACGATTGGTGCACCATGTGTGGCCAAGGCACGTGTTCACGCTTCACGGTTTCCAAAGGAGGACCCAACCTGTGTGAAATGTCTGTGGAACCCGCCACCGGAATCTTTTTCAGTGGCCGTATGCAAAGAGCAAGGGAACTATAGGTTCACTAGCCATCATGGATATCCCATATGCTCGATGTATGGAATATTTACCACGCCCTCATAAATCACTCAAATGTAGGTAAATATACTACTGTATACATGGAGCATTTGCGTATAGTAAACCAGCATAAACCACGATAAACCACGCAATTTTGAGGTTCCCAAGCACTTGACACATACCCAAATGCATCCAGACTTGACCCATGCTCTGGTGCCGATGATGAATATGCCCCAACATGGGCATTTTGATCCAAACAAAATGAGGATTACTATTATGAATATGATTACCACATATCGTAGATTATACTACTATCTATGATGACGATTACTATCTAATATAATATGATTACAATGTTTTTGACTACTATAATTAGTCAGTACTATAGATTACTATAGACTATATAGATTATAACTCAACATAGTTATTCAAAAAAACATAGGAAAATCCCCCATGTTCCATGGGCCCCTTGGGTTCCCGAACTTGGCGCCGCTCAGCGGCTTCCCTGCTGGGTGCTTCTCGAAGAAAAAGAGCCCAGCAACTTCCGGTCTTGGATCTTTTGGATTGGCCGAGGATGGGACCCTCGTGGCTTTTTTTTGGAGGGCCATTTAATCAATGGCCACTTCAGGTAGCGATTTATTGGAGGTCTACCTTACCTACCATTTATATGTTTGGCCTATTTTTTAGGGCTATGTACTGTATGGAGATATACTCCCAAAATATGATTTATATGGTACTGTAATGTACTGTACCTCCATATTAGGATCCTGAATTTCCCATGGATTTAAGGGATATTATGATAATCACCAGAAACATGATACCTTATGGGAGATATGATCTAAATAATCAGAATATCCTATAAATACGCAAGAGAAGGATTTTTATTCACTTTCTTTCTTTGGAGAGAGATATTGTATATATGTTGAGGAATTGTTGTTAGCCCTTTTCTGGTCAAAACTGGTGATGCGGCTGGGGGGATTCGCCATTGGTTTCTTTTGAACGTTTGTTGTTTGCCTCATTCGTTGCAAAAGACAATAAAGACACACCAACATGTTGTGCTCATTTCGGGGGGAGAAGTTCCAAGTGTCATGCATGGTTGAAGTCCAGAACCGAGAGATGTGATTGAGATTGGACTGAATGGCAGCATGCAGCATGTCTCATCTATCAGCCTAACAAACATATACTATGATATGTATATATATATAGTTATATATATAATATATAGATGAAGACAGATGATGAATCACAAAGTATGATGGAGTTCTAGCTACCGATTCTGTGACCCTATTTATAGGTACATTTGGCAGGGGCCCATCCTTATTCACCAGGTATCTGGGTTGAAAAATCGAGGCTTCACAGACGCAATTCTGAGTGCCCCACGAAGGGACCAGTTGCAGAATGATCTGGATCTTCTTTTTCCGAGCCTATCCCAGGTCGGCCATTTTGCTGGATTTCGGTGTCCAAAGAAAGAGATATGGATCAACAAACCCTTGAATCGACATAGTCCTAGGACTCGAGCATCACATTGAAACATGTGAAGTCTCGCACCTGCGCCACTGCAACAGTCGTTGCCTGAGCAGTAGGCTTCAAGGAAGCTCGTGGCTCCGGAATGGCTTTTTTCATGGGTGCGCAGGTAAAAACCTAGTGGCCCAATAGTTGGGGGGGATGAACATTCATATCATTCACGTCCATCCAAAAAAGAACCGAAAAAATCTGGGCTTCACCGTATATCAGGGTGTGACCTATAGCCCAAACGGTGAATTCGTTGCTGACCCAAACTTCGCTGACCAACTGGAGGTGTTTTTTGAAAATGGGATCAACTGCAAGCGTCTCTTGGCGTTTCTTTTTGACACCGTATCTTGGCTCGTAATAACGTGACAGAAATTTTGTTAAGTGATGCTAAATGAAATCCTTGATCAGAAGCCTTCAAGCTGCACTTCGCTGGAAGCATTTCGCTATAAACCTTGAAACTCAAGTGAGATGATGCCAATTATTGCCATTTGCTGATGGATTGAAACATGTTTATTGCTGCAGCTGGGATATCACTCCAATAAACATGTCGAAATATCAATGATCAATATGCAACTCACCAAGATAAACATTCTATATATGTATATTCATATTTATATTCTATAGTGATATGATATATATATATATATATATATATTAATATATGATATATGAATGTGATATGATTAATTTATATTAATTTAGTGTACATCTGTACACTTAAACAGCATACAACACTATACATTTCATCAACGACAACAGCTCCGAATCATCTGCGGTTTCTGCGAGCCCTGGCGGCTTTTTCATCCTCCTGCAAGGTCTCCGTCTTCTGGACGACTAAGCCCTGGTGCAGCAGTGCAGCTTGGTCGAACCCCATGGATGGTTAATCAATGGACATGGAGGAAAATGCTACAGGTTCACTGCTTGGTGGTTGACCTACCCCTCTGAGAAATGATGGAGTGGGTAACAGTTGGGATGATGACATTCCCAAGATATGGAAAAAACATGTTCCAAACCACCAATCAGTTTAACATGGTTCACTATTTCTTATTCTTGTTTCTTTTTGTTGCTTCGAAGTCCAACTGCTTCTCTAACACAAAAAACTCGAACAAATCCTCCAACTCCCTAACTCCACCACTGTCCAACTCACCATCGCCACGACGTTTTTTCTTCGTTTTTCACACCACCAACTTCTGCTCAGCACTGGCAGTTTTCACCAGATTCCTGGTGTGTACCAAGTGCGCAAGCCTTGGTCCATTGAGGTGGTCAGAGGTCTGTTTTTTGAGGCTCGAAATAGAGAGACAGGAGAAACATTGATAAACATCCCAATTTCTAGGGCCATTTCTTTGAGTCAACTAGCGATTTTGCCGATGTTCCAGATATAAAGTGTGGATTTATAAGGCAACAATTGAATGACAAGGATGAGAAAACATTGCATATTTGGGGTTCCGAATTTTGGGACAACCCTCCCTAGACCTGGGTCCGTGGTTGCTCGAAAATCATCCACTTCTTCACATGGGAACTGGGTCAAAACTGGCAGATCACCACCAAAAGATGGCAGTTTGGATATGTCTTGATTTGGAACGTGATGATCTTAACCACTGGATTTTGAGGTGATGGGCTCGCATTCTGATCGACATATCGAAGCCAAAAGGGATCCATCCCGAGCTCCCCGACATCTCCTTGAAGTTGGGGGAGCCTTAGCAACTTGGAGCAACCTGAAATCGACCCCACTCCGGCACCAAGATCTGAGGGATGATTTGGCTTTTTGTTTCAGAATTGGGTGAGTCAATGGATTGGTTTAAGGGAAAATCTACAGGAAACCATGGTTTTTACCATCAAATATAGAGGTTTCCTGTAAATTTTCCCATCATCCAATTCTATGAGTGAGCCTAAAATCCGATGAATATCTATGATTGGATGAACATGATGAACTTTGAAGATATTAATTTGGGGATATTTGGGGTCTCCAGTTCTGAGAAGACCTCAAGTAGAACTGGGTCTCCATCTCCCCATTGAAGCACCTTTTTGATCCTTTTTGGCAAGTCATGTTGGTAAGAATTTATGGATATTTATGGTATGACTGAGTTTGTAATTGGGTATGTACACGGTACAAATCCATGAGACTTGATGCTTCGTTCCCAGGTTTCGCAGATCTTTGTTGATCAAATCACCACGCTTGCTGCTTAGATCACCATTGTGCAGTGGTTTTTCACACCATCCATACCACCTTTGGGATCCTCACCATGCGCATTGCGCCATCGCCATGGCCAGGCCCACTGGGTCCACTGGGTCACCACACCCAATCCGCTCGCCGCGTCCCAGCCGGGTCGCGCAGGGAAACCCTGCTGGCAGTCTTTGAGCGGCGGAGGCAGCAGCCTCGACGTTGAGAGGGACGGATCGTTCGATGACATCTTTCTGTTCCATTGTGGGTAAAACAATGTCATGTTTACCATCCCCAAGAAATCCCCAGTCATCAGCATGTTTATAGGTGGCAATCTGTACCATTCCCAGTCATGGTTTTTTTTAGTGTTATGTATTACCCACATCTATATTAGAAAGCCTCCAGTACAACGTGGTGTTTTGAGAATTTGTCCGCCAAGGTGCAGATTCGTTCCAGAGATGTTCCCCACCTGAAATAGGGGAGCAACCCCAACCAGTGAGCTGGAGCAAGTTTTGGGCCAAGCCTCTCTGAACTAAAGACATCTAAAGACAAAAAAGTCACCAACAGCAAAAAAATGCAGTTATCTTGAAGAACATGAGCAAATATGAATGCATGGACATCTATAGATGTTCTTGAAATAAGTGATTGATCACATTGATGATCAAGTCAAGAACAACCTCCGTCTTGAAAAAGGCACTTATTCTGAATTCGTTGAACATGCTATAGTACTGTTTGTTTGTAGACATCCCACTAACATGTAGTAAATTGAGGTAAATTGCACAAACTCTCTGCATCGCCAGAAACAGCTCTCTAAGGTGCCACACACGCACGTCTTGGACGATCTCCGGCCAGCGCTGATAAGTGGAATACAAGAGCGGATTCCTGACGATGTCCGACGGGTTTTTTTGTCTCCAAAATGGTGCTTAAACCAAGCCCCAGTTGGTTTAGGCCCAAAAAACATGTGTTTTTTTCAAAATCATGGGATACAAAAGATGATACAACCTCAGATCTTCCCAAGTTCTTTGGGTTCACAAAAAAAGTGTTGCAGTCAAGTCAGCAAAACCTCGCTGACATCTGCGCTGGAACTGGATAGAACTTAGTTCAATCATTTGATTGCAGCTGATCATCTTGACTCACAGCTAAAGGCAAACATTAGATTGCAGTTATGTACAGGTGTCCTTGGGTTTCCTTGGAAATGTCCTGTGTATGTTTGAACAACCAGATCATCGCATAATATCCTGTATACCAAATATATACAAATCTTTAGCACCAAAATGCACCAAAACCTTTTTGTATCCTGGCTCAACAAAAAAACATAGTAGCTATTTTTGTGTGGCAATCTGCACATATCTGCACCGCAAAAAATCAACCAAGACCCCCCCAAATTTCGACCATTTTCGACCAAGATTCAAGAATCCCAAGGGCGGCAAAGCAGCATCCAACCTCTCTCCATTGATCAACGCCACCAGACCAGCAACGATCGGACCTCGGGATAGGCTCTCCCCAAGGGATCCCTATGATATGCTGGGTACTTATTCCAAGCCCTTGAAGAAATACTGAAGTCAATGATCAGGGTTACATTTTATACATGTCTGTATAGTACCTAGGCTACAGCTACATCACAACAAGTACTGTATATACTGTATATACTGTATATACTGTATATACTGTATATATACATATATATATATATACACGTGTGTTGAATCAATTTGAATCAGACATCTGAATGTGCTCTGTTGACTTCACATGGACTTTCTGGACACCCACCCAGTGGACTCGTTTCAGCTAGTCGGAAAGAACTGCATCAGGGGCTGGTTGGTGATAGAGCCACAAATCCTAACAATAGCATGGGGCTAAAAAAAACAACAAACATAGCTGCTATAGCTGGTTGCACTGGCACTTATAAGGGATATAAAAACATCAAAACAAATTGAATTCTTAATATGTAATGAGTGCCTGGTGATGATCTGCATGGGTGACCATGCGCGAAAAACAGACATGGTGACCATGGGGAAATTTGAAGGAACCGATCTTGTTTAGAATGAAATTCAAATGGGATGCACATATCCAAATGGTACAAAATCACCATCTATACACATTCAGACAAATTACCATATATCTTGAACATAACCAAAGTTAGTCGGAAAAAATGGCGGATACCTCCTTTGTTGCCTTTTCATCCCCATTTCTCCCACCAAACTCGATAAAGATTAGTGTCAATTCCACAATCCATCCAAATATCCCCCTTGTGGGATCAAATTATATCCATTTTATATCCCCATAGAATCCATAGAATTGTTTCAAATTCTTGTTGTCAATTGTAGCCCTCCTTGTTCCTCAAAAAACAGCAGCCTATCCATTCAGTCATCCTTCACGACATCTGAGACTTCCGGACTGCTGGCAGAGGTTCCGCCGACCTCGGGTCTGGCAGCTGGCTGTAGTACTTGGAGATTGCCCTAGTAAGTAGGGCCTTAAGTACCCTCTGGTAATTTAACATAGCTATTGAAAATGGTGATTTATAGATATTTATATTGGATTTTCCCATTGAAAATGGTGGATCTTTCCATAGCTACGTGAAAAATTACCAGAGGGTACATCCAAATAATTCCAAATACTGCTACACCAATTTCTAAGGTTTTGCAAGGGAAAAAACCACTCCAAAATTTCGGTGGAAAGACCATGGACTATAATATATCTGGGTAAATTATAATATTTCACTAACCTGAATTAAGCCCATTTGGGGATGATTTCCCTTACTAACCATGATTCCCAGTGAGGTCGTAGTGAGGTCGTTATAATTTACCCAGATATATTCTGCTGCCAAGAATAACTACAGTTCTCAGTTGTAGAACTAAACAACTGAGACCTCATTCTCCAAAGTCAGTCAATGATTCGAACATGTTTGACTGAATCCGTTTGTGACTTGGCTTCAACAGGCGCAACCCTGCAGCCAAAACCAGACAACTGCCATACTGCCATCACTTTCGCTCCTCTTCAAAAGACCACCAATCAACCACCAATTCACCAAGGCCATAGGTCTGGAGAATTTTTGAGAATTCACGAAGCCAGAAATCTGAACAATTCACTCACCTGAAGGACCTGAAGTAATTTTCCATGTGGTTCAAACAATGTCATAAACCATCCCCAAAATTCATCACCTCAAAAATAGATGGTGCAAAAACCAACCATCCAAAAATGGAGGACTTATATAGTGACGGACAATCACTTAAACGTATTTTGGAAAAAAAAATCTGAATATTACTGTTTTTTTACGTTCTAAGCCTTGCACTTAGAACGTCGAAAACCATACACTTAGAACGTCCAAATATCAAGATTCATCACTTAGAACGTACCGGGGATTTAACA
>Ga0126342_10012357_pt1 | contig 15226 bp, 9 predicted proteins | sample Cyp1metagenome_FD_92528 | JGI IMG/M metagenome (GOLD analysis project Ga0126342, IMG submission 92528) | Coral microbial communities from Lord Howe Island, Old Settlement Bay, Australia - Cyphastrea 1 metagenome | ecosystem: Host-associated > Invertebrates > Cnidaria > Coral ...
CAAAACAGACCTCTGTGGTCTTTGCGGCTTAGCGTGAGGTTGGAGAGGACTTTGGTGATTGGAAGTGTGTTCAGCATCCCCCAGCAAAGAGCCCAATACCTACTGCTGGCTACCACCGCTACAATTCCCCTCAATTATCGAGCTGATCATCAGCTCTTGTTTAATGGGTTTCAATATGTTATCCAGTGAAACCGTTTCAATGGCAGGATAACATATCATCTGGATAAATTATATCACTGCGACCTCACTGGAATCATGGTTAGTAAGGGAAATCATCCCCAAATGGCCTTCATTCAGGTTAGTGAATTAATATAGTGTACCCAGATATCATCATTGAATGAAGAGATCAATGTACAGGATTTTTGTGACCACCAAGGAATGAGATTATTAGAAGCATCGAGATGAGGCCGTGACAATGGAAAAACGAAGCCGATAATAAATATTAGAATATGTTTTACTTTTATTTGATAATATTGACAGTAGCTGATATCAATAATATTTAATAATAGATCAATAATAGACCAATCATATTTCATCATATCTATATACTATTCCATTATAACAAAATATTAAACATGGATAATATCCACAGTTCATATTTTCTATGGATATCTAATAGTAATAGAGTAATAGAATAATAATATCTATCGATGATTAATATTTTCGATATGTTTCATTACTATTACTATCAATATGTTCTATATGTTTCATCCAAGGTGTTATATTAATAATAATAGTAATAATAATATCTATCGATGATTAATAGACATGGTTCCAACCAATATTTGATCATATCTATTATTCCATTCATTCATCTAATTCCATTGTTAGATTAATAATATTAATATCGATGAGGAAATAGATGGTTAGATGGAACAATGGAATTTTATTAATCTAGTTAGATGGTGAATTCCATTGTTCATTGTTCTATTCCATTGTTAGATTAATCATATTAATAGAAATATCTATGGTTCATTATTAACATTAATAATATTAATTCCATTGCTAGATTAATAATATTACCCACATATTAATAGATTAAACATACAAGGTGGTGCCCCCCAAGTTATAAGTTGGTTTATAATCCCATTAACTATAGTTATAGGTACCATAAACCATAGTTATTGGAGTTATAAACCAACTTAGCTATCTAGGGGGTACCACCTTGTATCGATGGTTCATTTTTTTTCCAACCTTCTGACCTTCCCTTCGGCGCAGAGGCCCTGATCAAAGGCTTTGACCTGGTGGGTGTTCGCTCGGGCGCACAGCTGGGCCCGGACCTCAGGGGCCTCAGAGATCTTTCAGCATCTTTCAGCATCTTTTTGTCCAGAGATCTTCATAGGAAAATCTGGGAATTTGGGACATCTACAAAGTGGGGCCCCCTAGTTCGATAGCGTTCAGTTGTTGCAAATAACAAAAAAAAACTATGGTTTATGGTACGCAAATAACGAACTAGTTATTGGGGCGAACCTAAATCAACTTATAACTAGGGGGCCCCACATTGTAGATGTTCCAAATTCCCATTGGTTGGTTGATGAAAATAGAGGGGTTTGAAGGTTTACCCCTGAAAAACAACAGGTTTCTATGATGATAGATGGGATTAACCAGTCACCGGCCCAAACCTATTTTTACCAAAAGGACATTATTGGATGGGAAATATGTAGGGAACCTCTGGGAAAATATGGAGAAACCATAACAAAACCCCCATGAATACTATAGCTTTATCTACCATAAACCATAGTTAAACCACTTATAAATATAAACCAGAGGGGGTTGTGCATTGGTCAATCATCTTCAAATTGCAACAAAAATGGGTGGTACTACACGGCTGTCGCTATGTATACCCTCTGGTAAACATACAAAAAACTATGGAAAGATCCACCATTGTTTCACTATTTCTATGGCCATTTTCAATAGCTATGTTAAATTACCAGAGGGTAATAGCTATGTATATTCAAAGACACACACAAATGGCAGAGATCACCACGCTGACAGACTGAAGTGTCTGGTGTCTCGATTGAACGAAAAGTGGAAGTATCTCAACCAAGCTATGGACAATCACCATTTATTGTAGGTACATCATCTATTTCTATGGGTCATTTTCCATAGCAAACTGTCAAATAACCGGAGGGTAAGTTATAATCCACTTAGTAAGTGCGGTTACCCTCTGGTAAACTTTTACATAACTATGGAAACTCACCATCTTTTTCATAGGTAAATCAACTTTTTCTATGGCCATGGCTGAAATAACAAACTATTACTCATTACCAGAGGGTAAGTTTTTACTATCAGAATCCTTTGAGATAACCAGTGAGTCATCACTCTTTCACTTTTTTGATGTTCCCAAAAGAGCATCCAGAAAACACGTTGATTTTTCCCATAATCCAACAGCTGTACATGGCGGTACAGTACTTAGATGGGCCATGGAGTTAGGGACAATTTGTTAGTAACTGGGGTTAGTTTACCCCCTATATCTATCCCAATGAAATAAGCCATTTACTAACTAGTTTTGTTAACTCCATGGCCCATCTAAGTATATCATGGTGTTCAACCTTGAATCTGACATGTTCCCCAACCCCGAACCCCCAACGCCCAGAAAACACACTGCGCCATGCGTCATTTGCGGCGCCATCCGATACCCCATGGAGTACGGCGCCATCTGCGAGTCGCTGCAGGGCATCATCCGAGTCTGCGGCAGCTTGCGATTGGCGAACTGCATCGGATCCATGGTGTGACGTTTGTTTGTGCTGCCCCAGTTGTGTTTGTTGGTTAACACCCATCAGCAACTATAGAGATATCTAGCATAAACCATAGTTAACCATAGTTAACCATAGTTATAAGTTGGTTTATAAACCATAGTAACTATAGATAATTATAACATGATATAAAGGTGCTGCCCCAGTTCTGTGCTGTGAATGTTGGTGCATAGAAAAAACCCATCAACGTCATACTTAGATGGGCGAGTTAGCAAAACTATATAGTTAGTAAATGGCTTATTTCATTGGGATTTGTTGGGGGTATTCCCATTGATTAATCATATTCCACCTTATTCAATCATCATTCATTCATATCCCATTAATAAGGTATCAAGAATACTTGGTGGATCATCCCACATTGATCATCTGGTTGGTGGTTTGGAACATGAATGGATTATTTTTCCATTCAGTTGGAAATGTCATCATCCCAACTGACGAACTCCATCATTTTTCAAAGGGGTAGGTCAACCACCGACCAGTAATGATTTTAGAATTATAGCCATAATAACCATAATTGTGATATCACAGTCATAGTACAGCCATAACAATAACCATTGTGATAATATCATAATGATATGAATTATCATGATGATCATTATTACCATAGTATAGCCACAATAATCATAACCACTATGATATCCCATCAGAATTCTATAGTCATAAGCCACCCACTATCTGCCTTTCGACCCCAAGAACGGAGCGTGCTGCCGCTATGGGACATATCTATGGATCTCACTTTGTTTCTACGGCTCTTTTGCCACCATTTCTATCCAGTTCCATTCTTTCCATTCTCCTTGGGGCCAGCGTGGCACCTCACTTTGGGACGAACTCTCAACTCTCAACTATGACAACTATGAACTATCATGAACAAATGCTAAATAGCTATGGGTAAATATCATCTGGTTTTCCATGGTTACTATAGGCTCTCAACTCTCAACTATGAACTATCAACTATGGGGACTTTCCTAGTGATTTCACATAACTAGGGTTAGATCATCCACTATCAACTGGGGTGAACTCACCTACTCTCAACTATGAACATCTATGAACTATCAACTATGAACTATCATCTATATGAAGTTGAACTCTCAACTATGACCTGAAGGCTTAAAGACTAACCATCCGTGGCAAGTTCACCGACCATCCGTGGGATCCGTGGGACCCACCAAGGAACGGAGCGTGCGGCCGCCCTGGAAGCGCAGGCCCGGCAGGTCCTGGAGCTGCTGGCTGACGAGGTCACGCTGCTGCAGGCCATGGCGTTGACGTGCCAAGTGGCCTTGGATTGCATAGGCCGGGGCCGGGGATGGGAGGATGGGGTGAAAATGTTGGGGATTTATTTTGGGGATTTTACAGGGATTTTGAAGAGATTGTTTTCAGGATTTATGGGGTGCAATAGGGATTTTTGAGGGATTGTTTGCAGGATTTATGGGGTGCAATAGGGATTTTGAAGGGATTGTTTTCAGGATTTATAGGGTGCAATAGGGAATTTACTATATAGATTGTAGGGAATGGAAGTATAGGGAAAATTATAGGGATTTTATAAGGAAATATAGGGCTTTTTAACTAGATAGTATAGGGATTTTATAGGGACGTATAAGGAATCATAGGAATTTAGAGAGATGGTGCAGGGATTACAGCAGGATGGGGCCCCCCAGTTATAAGTTGGTTTATAAACCATTATAACCCCCATTGACTATAGTTATATCTACCATAAACCATTGAATTCAACCACTTATAAACCAACTTAGCTATCTTGGGGGCCCCACCCTGAGGGATTTATTGGGATTTATACTTGGAAGATTCTTGGAAGTGCAGTTCCAGTGAACCAAGTGGATAGAGTTCACCATGGTTTTAATGGATATATCCCAACTTATGACAACTTATGGGGGTTTATGACCATGGGACCATGGTGAAAAAACCATTTGTAACCTCAACTGCACCCCCAAGTTAGGATTTGTTTTTCGGGATTTCTCAATGTTTGGTCATAAAACTTGGGGAAAAAAAAAATTAGTTCAGCTCAAACATCAGCCGCATTGTTTCACGAAACAAACAGCTGCAGGTTTGACCAAAGCTGTCGACCTGGAGTTGGCTTCGCAGATGATGGACTCTTAGAACTTGCCGGTGAGTTACGGGGATTGCTGGCATGTTCCCAATCATAAATCAACTAGAAATGGGGGTTTCCATAAATGGGGGTACCCTTAAAAATCCATCCATTTTAATACAGGATGGGGCCCCCCAGTTATAAGTTGGTTTATAAACCATTATAACCACCATTAACTATAGTTATATCTACCATAAACCATTGTTAAACCACTTATAAACCAACTGAACGCTATCTTGGGGGCCCCACCCTGTAGGATTGTCCCTCAAACAAACCATCCAGCGATAAAGGGTACCCCCATGTTCAGACACATCCAAATGGATAGCCTATTGGGAATCATGTGAATCTTTGTTGGACCATCTTTGGTTATTTAACATAGCCATGGAAAATCACATTTTTTATAGGTAAACCATCTATACATGGGCCATTTTCCATGGCTATGTTAAATAACCAGACGGTAATCTTTGGTGCAAATCTCAGTATTGTTGGTAATCCCCATCTATTTATTTATCTTTGTTGGGCCCCTATCTGTTGATGGTTGAAAGTCCACTAAGAAAGGGCCACCGTCAGCACAAAACATCAGGATTGGTTCATGGTTTGGGTCATCTAATTTGGAGAAACAAAGTCCATGTTTATCAAGTTGGTTGATTAGGGGAAGATAGTTTAGTGCACCAATTATCAAGTATGGTTCCCCCTGTAGTTAGTCCATATAATTTGTATGACAGTATCAAAAAAAATGTCGTATGTAAGATGGGCAAAAGTTGGATTGTATACCCATATTGGGGAATTTGCATGAATCCATTAATACTTAATTCGGACTCATATACCCATTCTGGTAGGTGGTTTCAAACATTTTTTATTTTCCATAATATATGGGATAGTCCTTCCCATTGACTAATATTTTCAAGATGGTTAAAACCACCAGCCGGATATTTAATACGGATTCATATACCCATTACAATGATTCCCATTCTGGGATGGATGACAGCACATGTTTTTTTTCCATCCTTTGACCATGGCACTTTCTTTTCATCATCATAGTTGGAGAGACAGAGTCCACTATGAACCAGTCTCAACCATATAAAAACCATATATAATATACGTATCTATATATATATAGCAATACTATTAATAATATATGTTATATATATATATATCATATAAACATTAAAAAACAACACATATAGATACCATTCCATGAACGCAATTTAGATACCCCACAACAAACATATCAAAAACATGTGTCGCTTTCAAAAACATATAGAACCAATTCAAAAACCATTCAAAAAACATACAAAATATTTAGAACCCATATCAAAATCATATTAAAACTTAAAACCAACAAAAATCACATGAAAACCTCCATGAAATCACCATTTTTCGTGAGATTTTCCAGGACTGCTTCGATGAAGAGCTGGCGTTGACGGTCTGGGGCTTCAGCGTTGAGCTGGCGCAGGTCATTGCACTCAGCCGCTTTTCGTGCAGTTTTGGTGGGGGTGAAACACGGGAGAAAAACAGGGTGGGAAGAATCCAAAGATGGCGGTATTATATGTTTTATTATGTACACATATATATTTATATATACATACATACATATGTATATATATATATACATATATATATATACATATATTTAAATAAACATATATACATATATAGATATGTATAGGACTTGATGATTTAAACATGAAAGAAATGGTTGATTTTGCCTCGAACTAAGATAGCTATGGAAATTAAGATTTCATATGACTTAGTCTTCCAAAGTAGTGATTTATCCATCAACAATAGTGGTGCGTTAAGCGTCAAAAATTAGGGTGTAGCATGGTTTAAGATGTCTGAAAAGAGAATCATTCGTCGAACAATATGCCCTCTGGTAATCTAACATTATGTTTATGGAAAATCACCATTTATACTGGGTTTTCCCATGCAAAATAGTGATTTTCCATAGTTTTTTGTATGTTTACCAGGCCGGGTACAGAAGAAGAGAACATCCCAAACTGAACAGCATGGTACAAAAAACATGACCCATCGTGGACAATTGGTACAGGATGGGGCCCCCAAGATAGCGTTCAGTTGCCTAAAAACAGTTTCTTAACTATTATGGTAGATATATGATATTAACGAACTAGTTAATGGCTTTTGTTTCCTGGTTAATACAATGTAGGGCCCCCTAGTTATAAGTTGGTTTATAAACCCCAGTAACTAGTTCGTCATAAGTACCATAAACCATAGTAACATTGGAGTTATGTTCACCAACTTAGCTATCGTTTGGGGGCCTCACTTTGTAAACCAACACAAACAACTGAAGGTCACCATGGATCCCAGTTTCCTGTCGCAGTGTTTCGATTCTGATCCCGTTTTCATGGTCGATTCAACCGGATCCCGTTTTTGCGCCTGTTTTCTGCCTGAAAGCATCGGTCGTGTGTCGCCAAAAAAAAAAACAAAAAATGTGGTTAAAACAGATGTTGCGTCTTCAAAATTACAAAATCAGTGTCAAAACAAAATCAAATTCTATTTGTTAGCAAATGTTAACAATGACAAAATCCATCTGTTTTGTTCAAAAACCTGTGGTGCCCCTCAGGTTTGGCTGCCGTCGCTGGTTTGCTTGATCTTGGCTGCTCGCCGTTTTTTCGGATTTTTATTGGGGAGTCAACCAGCCAAAAAAGGGCCCAAAAATTGCAACATGCAAAGCATGGCTTAATGATGCAATAGTTAATTATGGTTGCAATTTTTAATGATGGTTAATAATGGTTAATAATGATGGTTTTTCTACTGGCTGACCATGGTTAATCAATCTTAATTGCATCATTAATCATGGTTAATAATTCCTATGGATCCAAACACTCTCTGAGAAGGTACTTAACCCTCCAAATTATAGTAAATTATACCCCAAACACTTCCTAAGAAGGTACTTGGATCCATAGGGAATGATCATTAGTGTTGATTTGGATCTGTCAACTGCAACATGATTTGGATTTGTCATATGCTACTTTTCGTAGGGAAAATGATGATGAACCCATGGACTGTTATTGATTTAGAGCCAATTTTCAGAGAATCCTATGTTTTTTGCTAGTGGTTTGACACTGGTTGACACTGGTTAACACTGGTTGACACTGATTACTGGTCAAATTGATATATGTTTTCTTTTATATATATATATATTTATTTTACCATTACTGCAGCTCATGCCTGGCTAGTAGCCCACTGGCCAGTATCCCCAAGCTCATGTATGATCAATACTGGCTGACCATGGTTGATTTCAACTTGGTAATTTACCATCAGGCCATGGATCTTGGGTCGATCTTGCACGAGTACAAGACTTGTCAAGATCACCAGCGGCATCCTCAACACAATCATTCACAAAACCCCCAAAAAAACAACAGACCCAGCGAAATTTCATCAACCCACAAGCCCACTGCTGATGAATCACTATTAATATCAACCACCATATCAACCATGGACCATGATTAATCAATATCAATTAATTTATAACTAGATATAACCAGCTAACTTATTGTATAATTAATTGATATATATATATACAATCAATATTAATCATGGTAAATATTGATTACAGAATAACCATGATTCATATTGATCATATATCAATCATGGATCATGATCAACCGTTTAGAAAACCACAAACTATCAAGCATGATCAACAATGATTTTCATATTTATTAACAATGATTTACCAGGATTAACTGTTAATCACTGTGTTGATTAATATTGATTAATATTGATTAATATTGATTAATATTGATTAATATTGTTAATCAACATGATTTTCATATTGATTAAGAATATTAATATTGACAATGATTAACAATATTAATATTAATATGTGATTTACCATGATTTACCACTGTATCAATATTGTTAATATTATCCATTACAGTGATTAATATTGATTTACCATTAATATTGATTAACAGTGATTAATATTGATTTACCATGATCAACCAGAACGCCATCACTGTATCCTATCCTCATGATCCTCCCATTCTAAGTGCGGGCCATCGGGCCATCCATGAGGTCATCACGACATGAACATCCCGAGTCATCGCTACGCCAAGCGCTCAATGATTGCACCATACCTGGAACCTGTGGCGGCGGATTTCGACGTCATCGCACCACAGGTTCGGTCGTGATGCCATCTTTCGGGTGATGCCATCCAGTGGGGGAAGAGGCATCCAGGAGGATGAGACATCCTAACTGTAAGAAATTACCACAAAGTAGGGCCCCTTCGATAGCTAAGTTGGTTTATAACTCCAAGAACTATGGTTTATGGTACTTATCACTATAGTATACTATAGTTATTGGGGCTTATAAACGAACTTATTACCAGAGGGTAATGGTTAATAATGGTGAATGGTTAGGTGTTATTATGGTGTTATTATGTGTTATTTCACCATAGTTATAGCCAATTGTTGGGAATATGTTTAACATAGTTGGGATATAAACCATAGTTTGCTAATGGTTCATAATGGTGAATGGTTATTAATGGTTAATAGTTTTGATAGTTAATCATAGTTATTGATGGTGATGAATGGTTGGTTAATAATAATGGTTAGCAAACTGTTAAACCCTCTGGTAAACATACAAAAAACCTATGGAAAGATCCACCATGCTTTTAATTGGTAAATCAACAAACTAAATGGCAATTATGAACGGAGAAGGTTGGGACTGGTTTGACTCTCGTTTTTGGCTGAGTTTTTTTTTGTATTTTGGTTGGGAAACTGACTGCTAAAATTCAGAATTGCTATTGGTTTCGATCTATGATGGCTGGTTGGTGGTATCACACATTTTTTATTTTCCATAATGTATGGGATAATCTTTCCCATTGACTAATATGTTTCAAGATGGTTAAAAACCACCAACCAGATGGGGATGTTCTTCAACCCAGGGGTATCCTCAGCGGAAACCGTCTCCACTTCCAGGGTCTGCTGAAGGTGATGTTTTTTTTTTTTAATCAATGGTAAATCCGCTAGAAATATGGGGAACCTGTAGGTACTATCCTTGTGATGATCTTTGTGTTGGCGTTCCACAAGCAAATCCAAGATTTTCTTGCTACAATAGTTCAATTTGGAACCCCTTCTTAAATCTTTTTGATTGAACTGTATTAAACTCACCTGGCTTTATGACATGTTGGACCGTTGGACCCCCGCAATTCGCGTTCCCATGGCCCAAAATGGGTTTGCCTGTGTGACCCCGGCCTCAAGGTGTATGCTGCCCTATGTCGATTTGAGTTGGAAAACAGCACCAGAGAGGAGCGAAATTTGGTGCACGCCTTTCAACAGATTCCTGGATTTCTTACGAGTCGATGATGGTCTTTTTATTGGCAAAACTCAACCTTTTTTGAGGAAATCTATGGATCTATAGGGTTTGCATCCAGATATTGGGTTTGATATCTATATATATATATATATGTATACATCACATTATACATATATGTATATGTATATATATATACATATATACAAGACATTTACACATCCATCCATTGTTTGTTTGTTTGTTTGGGAGGAGTTCCATCCTGTGCCAAGGATTTGCATCTGGATATTGACCATCCTGCTGCGCGGCGCCAAAATGTCTCGGCTTTTCATGTTGTTTGGCCATGCAATAGGATCCGATTGATTGGAGGTACCTACCATAGAAAAAATGCTTATGTAAGGCTTATGTAAGGCTTATGTAAGGGAATATCCCCACAAAATATGGCCAAACATATGGTACACTACCTCCATTTTAAAGGATCCTGGAATTCCCATTGATTTCATGTTGTTTATTCATCTGGAATTGTGGTTTAGATATTTAGATGGGCCATAGGAAAAATGCCATTCCTGGTTAGTAACTGACGTTTGTTTACCCCCAAAAAATCCCAATGAAATAATCCATTTACTAACTAGTTAACTAAGTTAGCTATCCAGTCGTGAACGGAGGGAGCGATTCGGAGCTAGGGGGAGCTATAATATTCCCAACAAATATTCCCTATTCAATGGGAAGCCAAGGAGCTACTTAGAGTTTCACAACCATCAAATAGTTATTAAGTTATTCATCTGAAATTATGGTTTAGATATGGGGAATCATCCTTAATTATCTTAATTCAGATGAGTGAAATATGATAATTTACCCAGATTCATTTAGGTTTCTACCCGGATTCATTGAGGTTTGTCCATGTTTGTCCTAAGATCCTTTCCTACGAACACTTAGGGCGGAATAAGTGAAGCGATCGCTTCATCCTTCATTCTGTTCGAATTGCTTGGGTTGTAGCTTTGAAACTACAAAAATATTGGGAACATGAAGCCCAACTGCAAAATACGAGACGCGACTAAACACTGAACTCAACCCAACTCAACCCAACTAGCACTTAACTCAACTTAACCCAGCAAAAAACCCAAGAAACCTGCACTTCATTACTTCACTTCACTCAATTCCAGTTGGTCCCGGAACCCCCTCCATCCAGACGTTGCGCGTGATCCAGGTATCGTTTCGAAGGATCTGGCATCGAAGCGGCGAATTTTTGGGATTGGAGTGGCGGCGATCCTCACTGGGCGACATGGCGACATGGAAAACAGAACGGAAAACGGAAGGATTGGTGGACGATGTTTCCTAAAATAATGGCTTATTAAAAAAGAAAGCTAGATTCCATTCCAATAATATCAATGGTGAACATATCAATATTCCTAATGATGACGGAAATCTGGTGACGATGTTTCTAGCTTATTTTCGTGGCATAATGTGGACATTTACTGGGAATATGAATATGGCAATATCATATACAATATACCCTGGTTGGTGGTTTGGAACATTTCCTAAAATAATGCATGGCTTATAAATAATAAGCTAGATTCCATTCCAATAATATCAATGGTGAACATATCAATATTCCACATGGTTATCTGGTTGGTGGTGACTGGAACATGAATGGATTATGACTTTCCATTCAGTTGGGAAATGAAAAATCATCCCAACTGACTTTCACTCCATGATTTTTCAGAGGGGTTGGGTTGAAACCACCAACCAGTCTAGCTTCTGCTCATGGCTTACTAATGGAACATTGATACAATGTGGGGCCCCCTAGTTATAAGTTGGTTTATAAGCCCCAATAAATATAGTTATAAAATGTCATAAATACCATAAACCATATATAGTTATTCGAGTTATGTTCACCAACTTAGCTATCGAACGAGGGCCCCACTTTGTATGTTCATGGCATGCCATGTGGACTTTTTTTATCTGGGATGATTCATGGACTGGGACCAGTCATGGAATTGCCAGAAACCCATGAAAGATTATGACTCAACCTTTGTGGATTTTTGGTGAGTTACCCGGCCTGGTAAACGTTTGCAAAAAACTATGGAAAGATCCACCATTGTTAATGGGTAAAGCAACTATTTCGACTGGGCCATGTTCAATAGCTATGTTAGTATGTTTACCACTATTTCGACTGGGCCATTTTCAATAGCAAACTGTTCGCTTGCCAGAGGGTATACAATGACTCGTTACATGGTGCCTTTTTCGACTTCTCCGCTATGGCAACATCCACCGTAGGCGATGGTTCTGGGCAAAGGAGTCCTGGCATTTCAACAGGCGGAGTGGGATGGAGGGAAGGAGGGGCGCCTTTTTTTGGGGGGGAATGAACAATGCTGAGAATGGCATGAAAAAGTGGGATGTAAGTTTTAATGGACATTTACTGGGAATATGAATATGGGAATTATGGGAATATCATATACAATATACCTGCTTGGTCGTTTGGAACATTTTTTGTTTTTTCATATAGGGAAGAATCATCCCAACTCACTTTCATATTTTTCAGAGGGGTAGGTATACCACCAACCAGATTAACATATTCTACGGATTTCTATGGTTGGAGAATGGTAATAGATGGATCTGAAACATATTCTATGGTTGGATAATGGGTTGGAGAATGGTAATACATGGATATTATGCAATTATCCAACATTATCCAATTTTGTCATATACCCTCTGGTAATTTGACAGCTATGGAACATCACCATTTCAATAGTTATCGCCCTAAGGCCATGGCTTCCATATGGAAGGTATACCCTTGCTGAATTCCATCTAAATCCTCCTGGGATTCCTATAGATTTGCTGTTTTTTTTGTGGACAATATTGGACAATCCAAATAAACCGGACAATAATCCGATAAATCACATGTTTAATGGGTAAAATCACCTATAATCCAATAAATTCAATAATCCAATAACTACAGTATATGGAATATCACCATTTTTAATGGGTAAATCAACGAACTAAATGCCCGATGGAATACATGAGGAAGTGTCCAGCATCACTTCAGCGGCCGTTGGGCCGACGTGGAGCTCGAGGAGGTGCGTTTGGGGTGATGCACTGACAAGTGCACCTGAATCGCTTGCCTTGCTGCATGCCAGGCACCGGTGCCTCTGGAGGCACGGCTGCTTGGCTGAGGTAGTCACACAGAGGCTCTCTATTCGCGGGACGTCTTCGTGGGCGCCGCGTTTTTGGCTGGAATCCAGCTGAATGACAAGGTGCGGCCCCCATGGAATGACGGAAAAAGGGGGAAGATGCCTCGGACCAGTTACGAACCTATACCCAAAGGAACATCCCCATATTAAAGATGATTGCATGGGAATATGGATTTGAATTATTTTTGATCCATTGCCAGCTTTGCTCTTTCTGACCCCGCTACCTACAAACCTGTCAACTAGGATGAGGTAGTTGCAAACACATCACTATAAAGCGTCGATACAGTAGATTCGGATACAAGATTATATGGGCCGACACAGTAAACAACACGGTCGTTGGTGAACATGTCAAGATGACGAGCATCCTGTGAACATTGATGAAGAGAAACTTACTCGGTGCCAGGGTACCAAGTTCCACTTGACAATGTGACGCGGGCTGGGGATGGTCAGGGAAATTGTTTCACTTGTGAAATAGTGAAAGAACTGACTTTAGTTCTGAGATTTCCTAGCATTAGTAAACCTGAGATGGGGATACATTGATATTCACAATTCAACTTACGGACAAGAATCAGCGGTGATACGCGACAATATTTGGCGCTCAAAATGTCTATCGATCCTGGAACTGATGAAGTTGATTAAGAGTCATTTTTAGTCGCAAGACTGGGGTTGCGACCCGATGGCTGCATTTTGACATACCCCTATTGTTACCTAGCATACCTGAGTCATAAAGACCAGTGTCTGCACTCACCTCATGGGTCATCATTCAGCAGGTGATGCAGCAGCGTCTTCAGCGCATGATACTTGAAAGATAGGGACATTCCACTGACAAAATCTGACTATGAGTATCACCAGCAAAACAGGCGAGAATCAACCAACTTATGGAAATTTGGTCAATTCACATGTTGTTAGCGTTTATGTTTGCATTCATATGATTTCTACTTCGGCACGCCCAGACAAGGTTTGTGGAGTTACATTCTCACAGCTAATGTCCCCTGTACCTATGTTTGCGGTGTCAAAGCCAGTAAAAGGGAATGCCTGTGTTGATATTTTGGGTGTGGGGAGTGCACTTCCACACATACGTCATGCTACGCTGCTGGGCATTGTCTTGCGCTTCCACACATATGTCATATGTGTCTGTAAATATCTTTCTGGCATGACAGGCAATGTCCTCGACAAACTCGGACAACTTTGTGTTTGAAACCCCAAAAAAGGAACACTTCCACGAAGCTCTCCGGACACAAAATTACAGTAAATTACAGTTTCGTTGTGGTAAAACACTATAGATTATCCAATTGAGGCGACCTCTCCAAGGAATTTAAATTACGAATTTACTGAAGAAAAATAAATATACCCGGCGGACCGATCACCGGCCCATGATTTTAGGAAAATTCTGTTTTGGCCACAGCGGCGTGCATGTTTCATGGTAAAAAAGAGTGTCATGAAAAATTACAAAATTCAAGTGGTTCGTGAACCCTTACAGGGTTTTGTGGTCAAAAAGGGTGCGAACTGAACTCACCTCTTTTTCAGAGCAACGTAACTGCAAGTGGCGTAGCAACTGCAACGTAACTGCAAGTGGCGTAGCAAGTGCGTGACAAAGCAACTGCAACGTAACTGCAAGTGGCGTAGCAAGTGCGTGACAAAGCAACTGCAACGTAACTGCAAGTGGCGTAGCAAGTGCATGAAAAAGCAACTGCAACATAACTGCAAGTGGCGTAGCAAGTGCGTGACAAAGCAACTGCAACGTAACTGCAAGTGGCGTAGAAATTGCGTGACAAAGCAAGTGCAAGGTACGTTAATACCCCACCCCCCCCCACCCCAACCCCACCCCCAAAAAAATCCCCAAACCCAACCAGAGCGGGACCAAACAAACCAAACCTCCCCAAAAATGACGCAGGCAAGGGGGG
>Ga0126342_10012358_pt1 | contig 15225 bp, 17 predicted proteins | sample Cyp1metagenome_FD_92528 | JGI IMG/M metagenome (GOLD analysis project Ga0126342, IMG submission 92528) | Coral microbial communities from Lord Howe Island, Old Settlement Bay, Australia - Cyphastrea 1 metagenome | ecosystem: Host-associated > Invertebrates > Cnidaria > Coral ...
ACGAAAATTGCAGGAATTAGATACCAGCAGCGTTGTGATCCCCAATCACATGAAGGTGAAGGCTGCCTTTGGGGATATCAAGCGAAAGCCAAAGTGAGTTTCAAGTTTCACGTGGAAAAAAAACTTGTCAGCTGCATTGCCAGTCGGGCATTTCCTTTGCGCAGTTTCATCCATGTTCTGGTCATCAATATTAAGCATTTCAATTTTAAGGCCTAATTAGCCCTATTTAAGCTTAATTTAGCCGACCCTCTAGAGGTACCATGGCAGAGGTACCAGATTTTGCGTTTTGAAAACGGTTGAGTGGGCACAACTACCGTGCTGAATGCACACGGGGATGAACAAATCAGGTCTTGGTAGCCAATGTGACAACAGGGTCGCGGGCAACATTTTTGCACGGGCCTGGTTGGCAGTAACTCGCCCATTCCATGAATTACTTGACGCTTTGATCTTATGTTTTTTTTTTTGCATTTCCCTGGACAAACATTGTTTTTTTTTATGTTTTTTTTCTCCCATTATTTTGGTGTTTTTTTGTTTTCATTGACAATGAAACGGATATGACGGCAGCAAACATTTGTTTTGTCATTGTTTGTCATGGAAAACGTATAAAATTTGTATTGAATTCTGGGGTGTGAGGTCTTTGTCAATGAATGAAAATTGCGTAAATGGTTTGTGGCAATGTGCATGCCAAGGCACAATTTCATAATGCTGTTTTTTTGCTCAAGACGATTTCAAACATGTGAAAAACACTCACTATCGATGGGACGTCACCTGTCCACAAAGCGGGGAGCAACCAGGGTTTCAACAATGTGATGGCGATTTAAATTCAATGGCATTGAATTGATTAAAAATTCAGCAGTCAATTGCTGCAATCTGCAGCTTTGGATTACCAATATTGTAATCCCGAAACCAAGTCGAGAGGAACACGTGACGTTTTACCGAATTTCGAACGTACCACAATGCCCTTTTTTATTTTTGTTTTTTTCCATCGTTGGCAGTATTTTGGTTGCTGACCGAATTTTACTTACTGATTCTTGGATCTTTGCTTCAATTGGTCAACAAAAACAACAAATAAATGTAGTGATGAACACCCGTGCTCGCCATGTCCAGACGAACTTGCAACATTGCTTGGTGGGAGAACCACTGATGTGTTTGGGATCCCAAAAATGTGGGTGTTGTTTGACAAACCGTTTACACCCAATTGAGGTGATGACATTTGATCATGTCATTATGTCATCTCGCCACTTTCGTAGGCATTTTTTGTTTCAACCGCTGGATTCACAACTGCATGGTGTTGCACATGGACATCATGGATGATTTGGAAATTATGGGGTCAAAAAGGAAATATTACATTGCCATTTTTGTAATGGCACAGTCACAACACCTGTTCATAAATTCAATCGTTGAACGGTTCAAGATTGGGTTCCCACGCCAAAACATGTTTTAATAACAAAAAATATCAAAAAATGAAATTGATCTATGAACAGATGATTTCCATTTCTCACTTAGTGTCTTGATCAAAATAAAACTAACCAAAACAAATTCATTGCATGCAGATTTGCAATTTTTGGAAATACAGACGAACCTTCCCTTTCTGAAATAATTTTGCCAATTTGTCCTTTTTGCAGTTTCAAAATCCCGGTGGAACTGGGGTCTCGAGGCATTTTGGAGGCTTTGACAGAGACAGCGGGAGAGGCCGCAAACTTCAGCACTTTGTGTGTGGGAACCTGGTGTAATAGCCATGCAATTCCGTTGCTGTACATGGGGAAACCCCACTTAACCAAATTTGAATTGGTTGCGTCTTTGAATAATTCATGCACCGCTGGCTTGGTTCAATCTCCAGTTTTTCTAGTCGCATTTGTTAGCAGGCTGTATTTGCTGTGTATAATGTTTTTGAATGCATCACAAAAGGTTTTCAAATTTCAAACCGCCATTTCTTTCAAAACTAGTCACAACTTTGGTTTGCAAGTTGCCGGATTTCACCATTGAAATCGATTTGTGAAACACGAACTGTGAATATCAAAGTGAAATTCCTTATTCATAAAAAAATGACATATAGCACTTCACTACCCTTGGTCCATGAAGCAGGATCCATCCCCTGGCGTCTGAGGCCGAGATGTTTACCAGCGACTTTGGGTGGAGGTCCACCAATTTTTTTTTCAAAATTCACTGGCAGAATCTTTCTAGATTCCAACGAAAAAGGATCCCAGAATCCCAGTTCTTCCTCTCTGTATTCTTGTGGACATTGATAAGATTTTGTCTCTTCTCTTCTTTACTTGCAAAGTTGATCCGGTGGACTCTCAAGTTTCAAGCAAAGACTCGCCTTGAAAGTCTCGGAACCTTGCAAATTGAGTACCCTTTTGCTTTTCATAACAGTCCGTTTTTGTTGTGAGAACAATTATTGTGTCTGAATGCACCGGAAAAAACAGTGAGGACAATCATTGTGAACGAAACAGTGCTTGTTCTTGAACAAACAACCCTCTCTTGCTGGACGGTGGACGCGGCAGCAGACATTCCCCTTCTTACCTTTAGCCATCCACTGGATAAAATCAGAAATGGCGCAAACAAGCAATGCTACGAAAAAACAAGGAGAATTTTCACAGCTTGTGAAAACCTATGATTCAACTAGTAACTATTTCAAATTTCATCCATGGACGCATTTGTTCCAATATGCAGGAATCTTTGGCCGAGACAAAGCGAAGTGCAGAGGGGAAGAGGTAGCAGCCTGGCGGGTCCAGAAATGCAATTTTTCATTGGGCAAATGACGATAAACCATGATAAACCATTGGATTTTAGGGTGCCCATTTGGGAAGCCAGTCACGCGACCCCATGTGCAAAAAGAGTTGCTGCGTTGTCCACTGCCTCAATGAAGTTTGACAAACCATTGGTTTTTGGGGTGCCCATTTTGGCATAACCCCAAATGGAGATGTTTCTTGCCATTTTTCTGTGACTACGAGATTTGTGTCGGATTTGGCACCACACTATATCAGTAGCCAGCACATAATTGTATCCACGGCAATACAGTTTGAACATTTGTTGATGCGGAGGAGTCGGAGGATGGTGCACAAAGCTGTTTCGCCAGGTTGCTGACGCCGGTGTGTTGTATGCAAGCCCATACTAGCCATCGCAACATCAGCCGAATCAGCTGCTTGGGCTTCAAGGGCTGCATCCATCGAAGAGCATAGTGTGGCATAGATAGTTTTGCTAATCCAACAGTTTTTTCTGGAACATGGTGAGTACCACAAGTTAGGTAGGATAGTTTGCAACGGGATTTGGCAGCGGACTGCTTGAAAGAAATGAAGGAAGGTCCTTTCATGATAACGCTAGGACTTTGAGTTGGATTATGTGCGCTGGTTTGTCCCCATCTACAATTTTTGATGTTTTTTTTTGTCTTCACATCAGGTAAAAACGCATTTGTAAAAAATCGACCCCAAGCCGATACTTGTCTGGTGCGCTGATTGTGCAGATGACGACGATGACGATGACGATGACGATGACGGTGACGACGATGACGATGACGATGACGATGACGACGACGACGACGACGACGACAATGACGACGACGTTTATGATTATGATTATGATTATGATGATGGTGATGGTGATGATGATGGTGATGATGACTATGACGACGACGACGACGATGATATGATGATGACAAAAAAATTTGAACAATGACGAACAATGATGTTGAAAATTGATGAATGAAAATTCCTGTTGTTACTTCGTGATTCTCAAGAGTCTGAGGTGCAAACTCCCTCCGAAGAGTGTCTTTGCTTGAAACGTCAGCTTTGTCCCTTCCAGGCCGTGGTTAGGGCGGTTAGGGGTGAGACTTTTCGCTGCGTTTTTTTAAATAAATATTTGACCCATCTCATTCAGGATCATCTGATGATCATCTAGGGTGGCTGTATGTTAGATTGACGAAGAGCACTGTAGCTGAAAGCTGGTTTTAGCCACTACCTTTGTGCTGTAAATTCTGTAGGTTGTGAATCCTTGCTTTAAGGCAAAATTCTATCGGATCACAAAGTGCATGCTGCAGCTTGTTGAGAGGTGCTCAACCAAAAGACACGAGATGTCAACTCCTGTCATTCTCCCAATCCATCCCATTTGGAAAAGTGAGTGGTAGGCGATAGGCGTGGCTGGACAGTCTTTGGCATGATTCAAGTCAAAGTGTTGTCTTTCCTGGCTCGGAAGATCCTAGACCATAGGAACTTCAGCACGCTTCAAAACTTCAAACTGATTCCGGCACCACTCTGCCGACGCAGTCTGATTCTGAATCATTCTTCTACTGACTTGGATGCCTTCAATCTCTATTCTTATCATTTTTTATCCACGTCCACATGAAATTTCATGTTCAGCACCAGGTTGCCCTTGGCTTCCCTTGGCATCTGCAGAGACTCTCCAGCACTTGGTGATCTCAATGACAAGGCCTGACGAGCAGGTGCCTTGGCTGAGCTTGTTGGCCTCAATCTACACAACCCACTAATAGTGGATAGTACAGATATGTGAAGGTGAACAGGGTAGCTAAACTATTGTGATTTGTGGAGCCAGATTTCCCAATCTGAAACCTCGTTAGAGTATGTAAACAAGGGATCTTCCGAAACGTGAGCCCTAAGAGTGCTTTGATGTTCTTTGCTACTTTTCACCCTTCAGCTGTTCAACGGAAATGGACGTGGCTCAACGAGGATCACTGGGCGGCGATTCTGGAAGCCATCGCAGGAGCAGCAATCTTCAGGTCACACTGTTTTTGTTTGGGTTCAACCCATATATATATATTATTATATATATATTATTATATATTATATATATATTCCTCTTCGTTTTCAACACATTTCCGATTTGGACTTTCATCCTCTGAAGTGTTAGCTGTTTCTGCTGGTGACACTGCCACGCCAACTTCTGTCATCCTGTGCTTCCTGTACAAGTGGTTGTCCACACCAGAAACCTGCTCTGTAAGTAGCTGATGCCGACTCATACCTCTTAATTTCTTCAGTGAATCCTAATTTCCTTTGCAGCACTAGAGCAGTTGATTCCGGTCTGCTTGGAGATTGCTTGAGCCTTTACTAGTGCTAAAAGTACTATAGTCATCTATAGTCCACATGCCATTTTGGAAGCATCTCGCAATTCAGTGGCATGTCTCAAAAAGGGGGTGACCCTTGATCAAGTCATCCCTCAAATGCCCTGCGATTGGCATTCTGACTGGGACCACAAATCTCGTCAGTCATGTCGCTGGAATTTGCCATGAGCCGAGGGGTTCTGTAATGGTACCATCGTTCTGTATGGTTGTCCAATGGATTCCGCAGGATGAGCAAACAGTTGATCCACTGTGGCCATAATCGATGGTTCTCCAGTTGGGTATGGGTTTTCCAGACCAAAATAGTTTTTTTTTTTGAGAATGCTCATTTCCCTAAAAATCATAGGTTGAGCCGTCCTAAGCCATCCCCACTGGTCCACGATTGGTCAGGCTGAAGCGCTTTGAGCTCCATGGTCTGAGCTTCCAACCTCGATTCTTCCAGCTGCTGGCAAAGCGTTTCGCCACTCTTGGGTGACACGGCGCCAAAATTTGGGCCCCAAGTGGCCTTTGAACATGGGCCATCACGGACCATGGGCCAGTAGCATGGTGATGCATATGAATCACATTGAATCATACTTGAGCACAAGCAGGTCAAGCAACTTTTGTTGGGCTGCCGTTGTCTTCTTCCAATGCTGAGGACTTTGCAGGATCTATGCCTTGACTTCAAAGAGACTGTCCCATCGCAGGAGGACTTCGAGGAGTTTGATGTCCCATCGCAGGAGGACTTCGAGGAGTTTGATGAGAAGTTCTGGAAAAGCCTTGAAGAGGTGCACCGCACAAGAATTTATGGCTTTCAGGTGTTCTATGCTGAATTTCTATGAATTTCTGTCCATCGTTATTCCTCACGGCGGTCAGCCGTGCAGATTTTCAGCGCTGCACCCGTCAGGCTCCGCTGCATAGCTTGCAGCTCAGCGGGCTTCACAGCGTCCACCTTTGCGGTGGTCTGCGGCGGCTGCGTGGCTTGGGGCAGCTGAGGCAATATGGCGGACTGGACACTGGACACGGCCATTTTAATGGTGACAACATGGGAAAACGATGATGAACCAGTGGATGGAATGAAGTGCCCTATTTTCACTGGGACAAACCCATATTTGATTATTGTTGCATTTGTGTGGTCCGTACCTGATCTTCAGCACTACGAATTATGCAGCTTCTGTGGTCGTTTAGGTTGGTCCTTCGGAAAGCTTGGCTTTGATGTTTTCTGATTACATGATGACATAAAAAAATACATATACATACATACAAAAGCAGTGGCAGCCAGGAATTTGAGTGCACGATTCACAATTTCAAGATTGTGGACCGTAAAATTACAGGTGTGAAGCATGCTACTTACATCTACTTACTCTCTTTGCGAGACACTAGTTGAAAACAAGGAGCAAATACACGCACGTGTTATATTCACATTTTGGGCACAGTCTTGGAAAGGCATTTGCAGCTTGGATGGGAGAGTGCTGACGCCCTGGTTTCAGAGGCGGGTACAACATGGTACAACTGCGGCAAAATTTCTAGACATGGCTTCAGTCTGGCTCCATGCCAGAAATGGGGCCCGAAACGAGTCACGAGTCTTGTGGGGCAAGGAGGAACAAGATGGAACTAAGATCATTGTTTTCCCCGTCAAGAGTGATTTCACATGATTTCACCAGCAATGGTAAGCCGGTGAGCTGGGTTGGAAGGAGGCTGGTGAAGAACTGATGGAGCTCCTGGAAGCAGGTTGGCCAGGGACAGGTCCACTCTGGTGAGCGAAGAAAAATCAAAGTGTAGAATCGTAGAATCAACAAAAAACAACTTACCATTTTATCACTGACTTCGACTGCTGCATCCGTGAAAGTGAGTAAACTCGTAGAGAAGAACTGGTTGTTACAGGCAGAATTCGAGTTTGTTTGGAAATAGGCTACCGCCAAAGCCACTGGTTTATCTACCTGAACGGTTTCATGCTGTTCCATGTATATTTTTTCTGGCAAATAAATCTTCCAGGTTTGGCCTCTGGGTCTTCCCAGCCCCATGGACAGCAAAAAACCTTCCAGCTGGAGAGTCTGGCCCTGTTTGGTCTCAGTCCGGATGCCTGAGATACGCGGGCACGCCCGGGCAACCCTTCAAGCAAATTTGAACCAAGAGATGACCAGAGCTATTTCTTCTGGCAGCGTTGGAAGGGCCGACCCCTTGATGTGAGGTGGCCACCCTAAGTTTGTGAAAGCCAGCTCTCGTATGATTTCGTATGCATCAGTATGACTTTTGAAACATCTTTGCAGCTACAATCTGTGAATGTCAGTGATTTAGTCATATTTAGTCATATTTAGTCTTAGTGGTAGAAGTGGAGCTTGCCAAGGCCGAGTTGGGAACCTACGGCTCCTGTTGGAGACTTTGCCACTGTTGCCACTCACTTCGCTGGACCTCTCCCACAACGTGGTCGGGCAGGCAGGGCATGACAGGGCAGACAGGACATGAGGGCATGGCATGGCATGGCTCGGATCACGCTGTTGGAAGTGGAGACACTCTGCAGGCTTTGTTGGAACCGTCTATGATGACCGTCCTGGAGAGCTGCCACCTCACCAAGTTGAATTTAACAGGCAGCGCTGGGGCAATGGTATTTTGTGAAGCCGAACACGTTTGTTTTGTGGTTGGTGAGACCAGAAAAGACGATCGAATTGAACTCCCTTCTGTTTTTGAGCGCATCTTTGACAATACCTCTGTGGTCTCGGCTCTATGTCCCAAACATGCCTCAAACATATGTCTCAAATGGAAACATGTCTGGCCGTGTGACTCTGAGAAAGAAAGCACCACGAATTGACTTTAATGATTGCTAGGATTTCGCATGACAATGTGTAAATGAGATACCTCACTCTTGACTCCTACAGGACCAAGAAACACTGTTTCTGCAGATGCATTTTCACTTAAGATATCGTAAGATCAAGCAGAATTGCAACCGTCTGCGACGCGACTTTTTTTCAAGGCAGCAACCTGAACCTCCCAGCTGTGCTGAACAGCGCTGCGCCCACGCTGCAAGAGCTGCGCCTGGGAGGTTGTCGAGCACCACTGGGACCGCAAGGCAGCGAGTTGCTGCAGCGTTTCCTTGGCAGCCTCGAAGACTTGCAGGTTTTGGAGCTTGGCAACTTGGGACAGGTGGGGCTGGAAATGGCTAGAAATGGCTGGAAGGTTTAGAGGAGTTGTGGAGCAAGCTTGAAGGGACCCCGTTTTGTTTGTTCAAAGGACATACGGGTCAGATAAAAATGTGATGCTACTGTAGCGTGGAGATGGGGTCAACATCCCATGCCAAAATGTGGGAGTGATGTGATCTCCAAATGGTCCAAATGAAGCTCAACACAGCGGCCACATAGGTCAAACGAGGCTCAACATGGACCTCTTGGGGCTGTGTGATGTTTATCATTTTTTCACAAAAACTGCTATTTTTGGCTGGATAGTTGCTGTACCGACTTTAAGGTTTATCCCTGAAATCTCTGGCAGTTTTTTTGCATCTGACGTCTGGCGTTCTTGCACGAGCGGCATTTTATAATGGAGACTTGTTCACGAAGAACGTCTTGCACCAGAATCTTGAGGACTCGAATCACTAAAGCTCTGCCTCAACAGCCTCTCACACCAAAAGCGTTTCAGCCAGAAGAATTTCGAACCAAATGTCCTGTGCACAACTGGTTTACACAAGGGGGAGTCCATGATTTGGACCATACCCCAATTTGCTGAGCTGAATGAGCTGTTACTTTTTTTCCCACTGGCTGATTGTCCTTACAGGTAACTAACATCCCACAGAGCTCATGACGTGCACCTCCTTCTTCGAAATTATTGATCATAATTGCAAATCAAAGACCAGTCAGGTTTCCGTTTGTGTCGAATTTTACATGAATCGCCCAAAGATTGTCGATTGCAAAACATGGAGGCTTGAAACATGGCTGCCCAAAGCTGAACCTTGAAAGGTGTATTTAAGTGCATGTTGAAAGCTTTAAGGGTTTTGAGGCCGAATGGCGCGGCATGTTTTGCAGCCCCCGTTTCAGGCCCAGCCAGGGGAAAGGCAACAAGGAGGAATTGTAGCCACAATCTTCAGAAACGCTGAACCAAGGTACCAAAACCCAGCTCAAGGAAAAGCCCGGCACGAAATCAAACTGGACAATGAAATGAATGAGGAAAAAAAAACACGGAGTGTATCCAAGCATTCCGGTTCCACGACCCCAGGAAGACCCATTGACACTCTGAACAACCAGTCCCCTGGTATTCTCTGAGACACACCGACTTTGTCTCCAATTCGGCATCGGTGATATTGCAAGGTTCAATTTGTCCTCCTCGCCAGTTCAACCACCCATGGAAACCAGGATATCTACTTTGAATCAAAAGCCAAACCCTCTCAGGAATCCATTCCCTTTTGTCAACTAGATTCAAAAAACATTCTTCCACGGACACATTTGATCTGACTTACAAAGCAAAAGGACATGAACCTGTGCAGGTTACCCCCCCTTCTTTGAGAAACGGGTTGACGGACAGCACGTGCAGCCTACCCTACTCACAACATTTATCGGGTTAAAATGGAGGACCCAGATGAAAAAACATCAGTGCGCTCCGTCAACTCGTCTTCCCAAAGAGAGGAGAATCCCACCTGCTCAACAAAAATTCGGATGAGATGCGACTGAAGGGATATGGCCTGCTTGATAGTTGGCAAGAAATATTCTGCGAATTTCGAAGCGAATCGCAGCACAAGAATGGGCTGCTTCATTTGCAAGCCTATTGCCCTCAGCGCTGCAAGCTTAGACATGTGAACAGCAGAAACCCTTTCGTTACAAATGCTTGCTATTTCTTACCACAGGTCAAAATTGTCCGAACATTGCAGGTTGCAACTTGAAAAACCGGTTTCTTTCAATATTAAAGACCCTTTAACCAGGATGGTGCAATCTGAAAAAAATATGGAGAGGGCCTCTGATTTTTTTTTAACCAGCAAACAACAAAGCTGCAATCTCGGCTCTTTGAGATGAATGGTTCAGGTCAGGTAAGGGAACGGAAAGCTTCCCATGTCTTGGTGCATACATTCCCCTTGCAGCACGAGAAAACCTCCTCTTTGAAAACAATTGCCATCAGTGAAAACATCCTGGCCCGACATACTGACTTGTGGGGCATGTCTTCAAGCTTTGCCCCTTGTTCGGCCCGAAATCTATCCATGGATTCATTTTCAAAGAAGATTCTCGTATTCCACCAAAACAACTTGGTTTTTCAGAAAAAGGGCAATCTCTGAACATGTGAATGTGTGTGTTTTGACACCCACACTTTGGACAAGAATCAGACTTTGCCAGACCCGCTTTATACTTTCTAGGTCCGTCGAACAAAGATCCTTCCATGAGGTACTGAACTATCCATTGCCCATGCCATGGATGTCTGTAGGAAGTGATTGGAGATCATCAGACACTTTTGAGAAAATACTGTGTCGGGAAAGTCATTGCCGCTGTGGGGATGATCGAAACAGCGACCGTCGCACGGACCTTTCCAACTCGTTTAGAAACTTTGGCTTCCTTGGGTCATGGAAAATTGAAAAACGCTTGTCCGGTTGAAGATAAATGGGTCGTCCGTAAATTGCCAGCCCAATTCTTTAAGGAGTCTTTAAAGAGGCGGGAAAGCACTGCTGGCGCACCATTGAGGGTGTCTCCATCAATGCTTCTAAACTTGTGGGTTTGAACAAACACCTTTTTTGACCAGGGCCAACTTTCTGTAGGTTGACATGACATGAAGAACCCATTTTGCCCGTGGATCCACCCATATGTCCGCACAAGTTGACATAGCAAGGAAAGGACACCTCATATGGTTTTTACGGGGGAACATTGCATTAACCACCTTAGTATGCAACTGGTGAAAAACAAAATTTGAAGTGGCTTGAACTTCACTCCCAAATACCCAGTGTGAGTGGGCACTGGTTTTGAGAAAGTGACATTTCTGCTAGGGGAAGATAGGAAATCTTCTGAACAGCCTTAGCAGCCTTTCAAAGCCGGGCATCTTGGGGTTTTGCACCTTTGGAGCGGGATACTTTGCAGTGAAAACCAAAAGAGTGGGCTTGTTTAGTCTGGGGGATATGTTCCCAACTTGAAGAAGAAACCTATCTGCATTTTCCTTCTTCCGGGTGAGGATAGCACTTGTTTGATCGTTTTGGTTTTGTCCCACAGAAGAATTAAACGCTGTAAGTTCATTTGCCATGGTGACCAACGTGGGAATTTCAGAAACCTTAGTCCACATTTTGGTGTCGTCGATAAAGGAAGCGAACTGTCCATCTGAATAAGCTGTTACAAAACGGCAGTGTTGGCGGTGCAAATATTTGACAAGTGCGCAACATTCCCCAACTGGCAAAATACAGGCACAGACCCAATAGATGCTTCAATGTAGGACGTAGCATCAAAATTGCCTCGGCTTGGTAGCCCTTTGGCCGGGGAGATTTGCATTGGTGTTTGCGCGTGTGAACAGGGCAAGAAAGTGCATGGTTGCTCTGTACAGTCTCTTCGGATGGGCAAGTATTTGGGCATGCTTCCTTCTCACTCTGAAAACTTATATCCAGTCCTTCTTCAGCCCAGTTCGCGTGTATGTCAAGGCTATATACTCTGAAGGTAGTGTTTAGGCCACTTGGAGGCTATGCTTGGGCTCCATGAAGTTATCTTGCAGTTTTCAAATCATGTGAGCAGCGTGCTAATTCTAATACTCCACCTCCACAGCCTAAAGCTCTGCAGCTGGTCAAATTTTAGGAGCAGGAATGTTGCACTGGTTTTGAATTCGGACCCGTACCGGCTCTCCAAGTGCACCTGCATACATGTATAGCAATCCCCAAAAACATAGAGGGTAAAATCGTATCAACATAGTGGCAAAAATCACTTTCTATTTTTATGAAAGTTAATTATACGAGATGTACAGATGATCATCGGCACTGCCATCCAGATGCAGCCCTGGTTGCGACGCCCACTGCTGAAACTGCTGCGAAGCTGTGCGCCTTTGCTCCGGCACTTGCAAGCCAAGCTCCCGGCAAACTTGTTGGAGGTGAGAAATGGGACGCAAGGATTAAAACTCGTGGGTTAGTACTGTGCAGACTGTGCATATTATTTCATTTTATAAAATTATGATTCGATGCCTATCACTACAGTATTATCATTATTAAGTCTATTATGGTTTGTTGAGGCTTATTTCGGCTTTTGTTGGATTATGCTTTACTATCGCGGACTATATATTATGTAGTCACATCACCCAGAAAACATGGCCCAACAAACATACAAACACAAGTCACTGCACGCGTAATGATTATGATAGTGGACCCCCAAACTCCGCCAAAATAATCTCAGATGGCGTCTTCGAGCAGGGCCCTGGCCCATTTCTGGACACATCTGCATTTTGAACAAGTCTTGGAAAGGTCATGTGGCATCTCAAACTCAATGGCATTCCCATTGATCATGATTTTCTCCCTAAATAAGGCTAATTTAATCTCAGAGGTAGGATTCCTGGCTGTGTCTCTACATTCATAAAAGGGCACTGGGTTCAGTAGGCTAAACGGGGTCAATCTGCCACTCCCACCTATTTAGATCTATTTAGGTAAAGAAAACTATCTTACAAGACCTGTGGATGGGGATGTATTCAGTAACATTATTGGAGTCTTTACCCTAGACACAGCAATGGACATGGAGAGCCAGCAGCACCAGGTAGGTCTGGGTGGCATGTTTGCGACCGGCACCATGGACCGCACCACTTTGGCACGCTTGGAGTGGTTGGAACTGGAGCCTGGCCCCTTGGAACTGGAAAGTTGGCTTCAGCCATTTGAGGTTGAAGAATCGTTTTTGGACGACGAAGAACTGGAGTATCTGCAAAAGTTGCATTGTTCGAGGTGAACATGTCGACTGGTCACCAGAGGGTCTGCGGGTCCACAAAGCTTCAGTTTTGATCCGCGCTTACCCTGCTGAGGTGGCCTGGTTTCACCCGCTTTCCCTGCACTCTTTGGCAGCGTCAACACCCCGCGGCTGCAGCACCTTTGCATTGCACATGCGGCACTCAAGGATGGCCTGGGATCGTCACTCCTGCGGAGACTGACAGGTGGGGTTTAAGGGGATGCAGGGTGGCAGTTTCGACAATGCGCAGCACCAAGTCCAAAAGCCGTCTTGAAATTAGTGAACTAAACGAACTCTGAACCTGCTATTGCTATCGATTTTCCATCTGGTTTTGAATAATTTTCAGAATAACATCTGATTTGGCTGGGCCTAGGACACTGGTTGTCACAAATCCACCTTGAACCTCCAGCCTTGCTTCCCAGAATGTGAGGCATCTCCGGTCTCCGAGCCCTTGGCCTGCGAGACTGTGGTCTTGGAGCCAATTCGGCACGCTGGGTCCTCAGCACAGCACTCGGGTTCAGCAGAATCTTTTCCTATCACCTTCTCAAAGCTCACCATCATGCAAATACTGAAGTTGAAAAGGGGGTGGACCAGCTCAGAAACTCATCACACGCATTTTCTGGACTCTTTTTTACACAGCTGTGAAAGAGTTTCCACTCCTGTTGCAGCTGGAAGTTGAATGACAGTTATTTCAATATTTCGCGAAATTAAAACTTAGATGTGTGCTGATGCATGCTCATATACAATCTTGATCTCTGCTCTGCGGGATGAAACCGCGCCTGGGTCGCTTAGTGACATGGCACCCGCTTGATCGCGGCACTTGCTAAGGCTACTTCAACCTGGCCAGCTGGCCAAATTTGACATACTTGGATCTGAGCTACAACCGCACGGGGCTCCCAGTGGTACTCGAATCTGTTGCTTTCTGTGGCGCTAGTCATGTGCTGCCAGTATTGCTCCCGAGGATTTGCTTCTGCAGGACAAGAGCTGCTGAACAAGTTTTCAACCACCTGCCGCCTGAGACACCTTAGGCTGTGAGTGAAGACATGGAAGATGCTAGGGTTGGCTGGTTTAAACATGACTGTGGATCTTGCTAGGGCTCAATCTCAATATTTTTTTTTCAGAACAGGCTGTTGAATGAACAAGACAGTATCATCCACTGCCTGCAAAGTAAGAGTACGGGGAGCCTTTACAGACAGGTAGATTATGACCTGTGATACTGTATTCCTATTTGTGATATTCCTATTTGTAGCTGTACAGTCTGCACAGGCCTCGCCCTGAAAGATAGAACAACACTGATTTGAGTGACATCTATTTTGCTAACACATCGGCATTACACATTGGCATTTTCTAGTATTTAGCCAAGGAAACCCGTTTTGATGACATGACTTGGATCTGCATCCGACAGACAGACAGAGAGACAGACAGACAGACAGACAGACAGACGGACAGACAGACAGACAGACAGACAGACAGACAGAGAGAGAGATAGATAGATAGATAGATAGATAGATAGATAGATAGATAGATAGATAGATAGCTAGATAGCTAGATAGCTAGATAGATGGAAGGATGGATAGATGGATAGATGGATAGATGGATAGATGGATAGATGGATGCATGGATGGATGAATAGATAGATAGATAGATAGGTAGATAGGTAGATAGGTAGATAAGTAGGTAGATAGGTAGATAGGTAGATAGGTAGATAGGTAGATGGATAGATGGATAGATGGATAGATGGATAGATGGATAGATGGATAGATGGATAGATGGATAGATGGATTGATGGATAGATGGATAGATGGATAGATGGGTAGATAGATAGATAGATAGATAGATAGATCGATAGATCGATAGATAGATAGATAGATAGATAGGTAGATAGGTGGATAGGTAGATAGGTACATAGGTAGATAGGTAGATAGGTAGATAGGTAGATAGGTAGATAGGTCGATAGCTAGCTAGATAGATAGGTAGATAGCTAGCTAGATAGATAGATAGATGGATAGACAGACAGGTAGATAGATAGGTAGAGAGATAGGCAGATGGACAGTTGGATAGATAGAGAGATAAACAGAGATAGATAGATAGATAGATAGACAGACAGACAGAAAGACAGACAGACAGACAGAGAGATAGATAGATAGATAGATAGATAGATAGACAATTATAATTACAAATACGTATATAAATGGGCTAACGCCCTGGTGCCGCCGACCCCCTCATCAAGGGGGGGGCTAGGTAGGGTTTGAAAATCTTACAGCGAAGAAAGACACAGTTGCCAGACGATTCCTTGTGACCTGGTTTGTG
>Ga0126342_10012359_pt1 | contig 15225 bp, 10 predicted proteins | sample Cyp1metagenome_FD_92528 | JGI IMG/M metagenome (GOLD analysis project Ga0126342, IMG submission 92528) | Coral microbial communities from Lord Howe Island, Old Settlement Bay, Australia - Cyphastrea 1 metagenome | ecosystem: Host-associated > Invertebrates > Cnidaria > Coral ...
CAGGAACCGGAACAAAGAATTGCAATGCCGAAGCCGCTACCCGTGTGACGTCACCACTGAAACATCCACTTCAAGATCAAGTACCAGAACATAATCGGGGAGACAACCTCCGATTCACACATATATATATATATGTATAACACAATGATAGTATAACCCAATACACTTTAATATAACATAATACAATGTTATGTCATTTGTTGTTATATCATTTGTTATGATTTCATTTGATATGATTTTATACATTATGATATTGTATTATACAATATGGGTAAAAACATAATATGATATAACATAACTTAATATATTTAATGTAATCAAATCCAATATAATGTAATGGACTATATTATAATATAAGATGATATGATATAATATAACATTACATCATATGATAATAATTAATACGAATGTAGATAGTATGATATGATTCGATATTATTATATATGGTATGATTTGATATCATACTATATCATATGATTTGATATGATATGGTATGATATATGATATACCATTGCATGAAATACTGTTAAATGAGATAAACACATATTATGTTTTATTCTATACATTGTAGTATAACAATAACATTATCTTATATGAAAGCAGCAAGGACTTCAATGAGCGGACCGTGGAAGTACCGCAGTTTGTGAAGGAAGCGATGAAGGACTTCATTGATCATGGAGGAGATGGATGCTGGTGTCACCATGGAGCCTTCCCCAAGTAAAGACACGTGAAAACAACAATAAATGGGACTTACTGGGGAATATTCATGGTATATATGAACCAATGGATAATCTACTGGGGATACAATTTCTTCCACCTGATATTAAACACACCCCAGAGACCATGGTTTAGTAGTGATTCAGGCATATTGGGACCCATTTAGGGTGTGTTTAGTATTAGGGGATGGGATATCACGTCATACTCTATTTCATATCTATGTGTAAGTGGAAAAATGGCTTGGCACACTAAACACCAGCAGACCTGCCTGGTCTAGCCATGCATTTGGCCGAGTGGATCCCACAAACGATGAATTCTTCAATCGATTCTTATTGGATGCCAATTTTGCGATTCCTTATTTTGCTTTGATCGGTGATTTACTTTCGACTCACCTGACTTGCCCCCGACTTTTGAGTCTCCTGTTGGTGACGTTCAGTATCTTTCAATGAAGTTGTAATTCTTTTTCCAGGGATCATTTCATAGCTTGGCTTCAGGGACCATTGTGAGTCATTGTTTGGAGTCCCAAGTGTCAGGCCTCCAAAAATATCCTGCCTATGGCACTTTGCAGAAAGACATCGCGGATTCTTGGAGCTGATGAATATGTGCAAATTTGGTCGACCGAAGTTACGTTGTACACAAGATGCTTTCTTGTGAGATCATGCATTGTCCTTCGAATGCATTGTCCTTTGAATATCAGCAGAATCCATTTGTTGTGTTGTTCACTGATGAAAAACCACAGCATTGCACGGCTGCGACAAGAACCCCGAGCTTTTCGCCCAGGAGTATGCCGGAGTGAAAGCCGAACAGGTTCTCTTCACCAACGGTTCAGATCAAGGTTCGAGGGGGTCTATGTGAGTTTTCAGGAAGTTGGGGTATTCGTTTGGAGGATTACCTCCCAGTTTGTGTTATGGAAGCAAAGAGTTGCCCAGTTGCCCCTTGCAGCCACTGGGTGTGGCCTTGAAGCGCTGCAACTTTACAAGCATACGCCCCTGAAATCCCCTGAACCCAGGTCGCCAAATACTCACCACATGAAACCCATCCAACTTTGGATGAAACATCAGCAAGTGCGGATCAAACTTTGGTGCAGGGATTGACTTGGTGGTGCGCTGCTGCTGCGAGAAGGGTTCCGAGGCGCAGAGTTTGCAGAGATGAAATAGCCATGTTTGGATGCGTTGGGTATGAATCAATCAGATATAGGCGGATATATATAAACATATATATATATGTATTATATATATATTATATACACATACATGTTTATGGCAAAATATGAGGACCTCACTGCGACCTCACCGGGTTGATGGTCAGCAGGCGTAACTATCCTAAAATAGCATTGTTTTTTTCAGGTCATTGAATTATTATTATCATTATTTATAATATATATATATACATACGTATACATATGTAAATATGTATATATATAGAGGGCCATATATATATAATATACATACTTGGATATGTCATTTTGAACCATAGGCCACACAAATTAAGAATATGTGACATCAACACTATGCACTTTATAACCATCTTATACTGTATATTACAATGCTAGGAGCAAGTGGACCCTACAAACATCTTCCTCACTTTCTCAGTATGTCCCTGCCTTTTCAAAGTTTAGACACACCCATTAAACGGATGTGTAATATGTATATATATAACATCTTATATATATATATATACATGATATATGTACAATGTACACATGTTTTTTAGTAGGAAACATGGAAAAAAACATCCCTGGTGCCTGTTGATGTTCGTGGTTATTTTTCACCGTTGCTTTCCCGGACACCGATGAGGTGATCATTCCCTCGCCCACCTTCGCCATGTTCGAACAAGCCGCTGAGAGTGAAGGCTTGGTGATCCGCAGGCCGAACTTCACCAAGGAGACACCTGGAAGAAAAGTTCGGGTCCCCTGGGCTCCGAAAAAAATATGCCTTCAAAATGGAACATATGGAACCACTGAACCACTTAGATATCACCCAATTCCAGTGGTTAGGTCTGAATTTCTCCAAGTGAGACCCTTTTTCGGAGGGTCAAGCCATCATTTTGCGGCAAATCAAAGGAATGAAACCAGCCAACCCTTTTGAATTTGCATAGTGTTGGGCGGGTGCAAAGTGACATCCGAGCCATTCATGAGTCATGGATTCAATAGCAGTCAAAGAAAATTTAGAAGTCTATACTTCCGAATGATCCAGAAGAGAGTCGAGCAGCGAAGAGAGTAGGGAAGTGAAAGAGTACAGAAGTGAAGAGATCAGGCAAGTGGAGAGAGTATTGGGAAGTGGAGAGAGTAGGGAAGTGAAGAGAGTAGAGAAGTGATCGCTGGTGAGGCCTATAGGCCCTCGTTTTTCTCATAGGGCCCCCCTCTACAAACTTCCGTTGCCTGGCTTGCCCGGACTCTACTTGTAGCCGATAGTAGCTGGAAACATTGGGGTATGAGTCAAAATGTCAGAACGTGAGCCTGCACATTCTTTACAAAAAAATGTGGTACAACCCCCCCAAAAATGGCAGTACTCAATTTTATACCATACTGTACATAATCATACATAGATCTTTTGATTGGATCAGTTTCAGTGAGTTGAAGGGCTACCAGGGCGAATGGAGCTGAGGATGGGATTTCCACTACAAGAGGCGCGATTTCTGCCTGCCCTCTGTGTGTCACAGGGGACCGTTGGGGACAGAAACATGGGTCACAGGTGTTGGAGATGGTGAATCCAAAGACATCTCTGATTGTGCTCAGCGGCTTGGCTAAAAAAAAGAGCTGGTTGGTCAAGTGCGACCCTCCATCGAACAGCTTTAAAACTTGAATTATTCAAATCTTAAATGAGATGTTTTGACAGTGTTATTAATCGAAATTCGTTCTCCCTCCACGCGAACACACCCACGGGTCACATTGGGTCAATGGGCGATTTTTCATGGTTTTTGGAACAGGTTTCCCGTAAAAAGTACCAGATGATATGGGGATCCATGAATGATGAAGGTGATCTTGAGGCTGATGAAATCCCAAGGCAGCGGGGTGAGGAGGTTGAGGCGGTTGATATTGCAGATGCTGAGGCAATCCCAACAATCCCACTGGAACGGAGATTCCCCGAGATGCCATCATGGAAGTGTTTCTTGTCCTGGACACTCCGCGGGCGTGTTCAGCTTTGGTAGTGAAACCGGCTAGTTTAGTTGGAAAATCACAGGAATGCTTTGTATACCCGACTGGCGCGCTGGTGTGCTTGGTTTTTCACCTGGTAACAACAGAATCCCAAGAGTATTTGGATCACTAGTCATGATTCTTGATCCCAGAAGGGAACGTTTGACCCCCAAACGACCATGTCCAAGTCCAAGTGGAAGATCATAGAACATCAGTTTCACGATCCTTGTTCATTTTTTGTCCATGTGAGTTTTCCGGAGGGTCTATATAAAATACAAGATATAATATTTGTATATTATTGTATATTATAGATATCATACATATTTGTATATTATATATTTGCATACACTGCATATGCATACACCAAAATAGACATATGTATATAGGGACATATGTACATTTGTGTATATATATAAATACGTATATATAACATGTATACTATGTATACATATATATATATACATACACGTACAAATATATACATTCTTTATATGTACATGCAAGCAATATTCTCCCTGGAAATTGTCAGCTCCAAGGCCTATTCACCATCAACATAGGCAACATCATGGCTTTTGGCTCATGCTGGTTGGTCTCTTATAAGATATTTTACCCTATGGTTATTTAAGACAGCTATGGAAAGTCAATGGACATCACTATGTTTAATAGGTAGATCATCTAAATGAGTCATTTTTCATAGTTATGTTAAATTCGCAGAGGGTAAATCATTCTTTTCCATCTCTACCTGGACTGATAATCACCGATGACCTCTGCTTCTCGGGTCCAGGTGCTTCAACGACTCAACTACCCAAATCGGGCGGAACTCGATCAGTCATCAATACAACTGAAAGAAACCATTTAAACATACCGTAGAAAGACACGTTTGGGTGGCCATTGCCGTTGCACCAGAGGTTGAAAAAGTGCAGTTGCGCGATTTTGGTGGACGAGTGCTACTTCGAATTTATGGATCCCTCCACTTCTGTGGCGAAGCTGGGCTGTGCCCAGCTGGTGCCAATGCAGCTGGGGATTGTGGGAGCCAAAACTGAACTGGGAGCCAAAGATATATGATGGTTTGGTTTGCATCCCCATGTGCAACTAAGCTGAATCACCTTCAAATCTCAGCTTTGATGAATATATATATAATATGCCAGGTAAACTACTAAACTAGCGAAGCTATGCAATTTCAACACCAAGAACTCCGAGGAATGAGGTCGAGACCTATCCCAATCTCTTTGCAGCTTGGACAACCAGAGCTTGCTGATGACCCCGTTGAAGCGTTGCTGATTTGTTTAATAGCATAACAGATAAAGCAGAAAGCATCAAATGTCATTCTCTATATGAGTGTTCCTTAAAATGGGGGATCCCCAAAACCGTAGGTTTCAATACTAAAATTGTTTTTTTTTGGATGAATTGGTGGTACCATCATTTTAGGACACCCCCATATACTGTATCAAGTCCAGTGGTGCATGGTTGGATAGGGCTACGACGTTGTTTGAAATGCAAGTGACCCAGCAGCAAAAACACGCAAAACAGCTATGGTACCATATGGTACCTATTTTGGGGTTCTGTTCTTATCGCTTAATGACATATGGTAGTGAATATATCAGTATGAATCATTATGATGTATCAGTTTCATAAACACTTTGTAACGTATCATGTTGATATATCATTATATAGTACTTCAGCCATCAGCAAGAGTGGCCGACCGCCATTTTTTCGGGCATCACAAGATTCAGATGATTGAAGTCCTGACCCAACCAGAATCTTAAATATCTAGAATCGAGATGTGTTTGTAATCCATATTCATCAGTTATTTTCCCCAACAATCGCTGGAGTCTTGAAACAACACATTTAGTGTGTGTTTTGGGCTGCTGAGAAGTGATGTTTGAGATCTCCACAGAGATCTCAAGAGATTTTTATCCACTGGCTTTGCAGTCACGGCTTGACAGCTAGCATTGGAAGTGAACGTCAGGAAAACCATGTCCTTCAATGGTAAACCTGGTAAACACTATGTAAGATTGAGTAGCAAAGTCAGCACTTTCCACATATTTCCCAGTGTTTTTTCTCTTCCCCAGTGATCCAACATCAGAAAGTCAGCACTTTCCCCATCTTTCCCAGTGATTTTTCTCAGCCCCAGTGATGATTCAGATCCAATGAGGTGAGCAGAACCTTCTCAAAGACCTGGGGTTTTCCCTCGTTACGCCTGGGCTACCTGCTTTCCACGGGCAGCAACGTGAGTGCACTGACCTGTGTGCGCGGGCCCTATGAGACCTGGCAGCCCATTACTTCTTTGGAAGGGGTCAGAATGGAAGAGATGTGAGACATGACATTCTTGAGCGAAGTGTCATGCACAGTTGAGTTTCGTTGACTATTGAAGAGTCTACGTTTAGAGGCTGCAGCACGGTTCCCTGTTGGGCAAAGGGAAGGATGGATTTCAAACCATGGTGAGGACATCAACCAGCTTGCCGTGGTGGGTATCTTAGCTGCTCTGAAGCAGCGCGACTACGTCTTCGAATATGTCAGGGAAGTGATGGAACCCTGGTGCAATGGTTCAGTCGCTGTGATGGGCCGATTAGACACCTGCTCTTGGGAGGGTGAAAGCATCAATTTCCAGGAATGACATGAGAAAGGACTGCATTCTGGAAAGCCGCTGAACAGGGCCTTTCAACTCGAAGCTATAGGAATTTAGAATTTATCGGTTTTCCGTGACGAGTGTGACTCTGTGCTGGGGTCCCAACGCTGCTACAAGTCTGTTTTCTTTGGACTTCAACCATCCAATTTAGGGGTGCCGATTGCCACTAGCTAGTGCGATTACCTCCCAGATGTTTGGGGTGTAAGACCAACTACCCCAGCCTGATTCTGTTTGTACATCCGTCCAGCCATTCTTCCCATGTATATATATATTATTATATACATACTATACACATGTGTATAGACATTTACATACACATAATTATAGATATTTAGAACTTGCAACTATCCAGGAATCCAACCCGAGTTTCTCCAAAGTTCTATGGCCATCCCCCGATTTCCACGCAGCCCTTATGGCTCGAGCCTTCGTCCGCGTCAGCCCTTGGCAGCGCCGTGATCCCGGCGCCTGGCTCGGCTGCGGCTCGGTGGACGTGATGCCCAATGCCATCGATGTCGGCGTGCGGCGAGGGATGACCTCGGCCTCGGAGCCTTGGTGCCACGGTCGGGGCCGTTGACACATGTTGACACCATATTTTTTGAGTGAAAAGCCCAGGGGGAAAAAATGGCAGGTTGCCTTTTTGTTGGTCATTCTTGGTTTTTGAATATCATTTTTCTGGGTGGGGAGCCGGAGCATCCACTTTTCTGAAAGTTGTCTTTGTCTCTCAAGCCGTGGAGAATTTACGCCCATTGATAGGCAGTAAAAATTGGGGAGCATTTCAAGGGATCGGCTGGAAATGGATGGTGGTACATACATCAAGGTTAGCAAAAGGTTGCTGACCTTTCAAAAGTTCATTTGGTGGAGGAGTGTGAAACATATGGGTATCTTTTGGGCATGTTGGAGCGCTGGAGCACCTAGGAAAAGAGTCACCGCTTCGTGGCAGTTGCTTGTTTCATGCCACTTGGCTTCCTAAGTTGGCGATCAAGATGCCACATTTACAACCCATACATGGCCATGGCTCGAATTTACATTATCAACCCCTGCAAAATTGGATGGTTTTGTTTAAAAGTGAGTAAACTTACTCACTGATTGGTACACAATGATTGGTACGCCATGCTCTATTTGCATTTTATAGCGAATGGTCGCCAGTGATGCCCCAGGTTGATTGAAAAGGCGATGGTCGCCAGTGGTCTCTCGAAGTTCTTACCGGGCACCTTACTGGGCATGTTTGCCTTGTTCGGCTTTCTGCTGACCTTAGATGTGCCTTGGATTGCCGCAAGGTGTAGATCTTGGAGTGGGTATCTAGATATGCGATGATATAATATACATATAATATACACATAATATACATATAATATACATATTATAATATACATATAATATACATTTATCCACATAATGTACTACTAATGTAATCTAATGTATACACATGTATGGTAAACCCAATAATGAATCATCCCCAGTCTTGCCAGAAATGGCTTGGCACCAACCATCAAACATTGAAGATGTATGTTTTCCACATCAGTAACAAGGAACAACAACTTTGGGGAATTCATGTTGCGTTCAGGGGTTGATGTTTGATTCCGATGGGTTGGCTCCATAGGATGCTGCAATTGAGGCCTCAGGAAACCCTGGTGCGGCCAATGCCATCTTTCGCTTCCTGGAGCCCGGCTATCGCTTTCTGCTGAAATGGGCTCCGGTGTTCTTTACGCCAGCCTTAGTGACGCTCGGAAGGGATTTTCAGTCAGATGTACGAGCATTTCTTTGCGTCGCATTTTGACAGACTCTGAGAGAGATTAAACCTGATTGTGGCCAAATTACTAGAAATGAGCCAAAACCTCTGAGCACTGCAGTTTTCAGAGGCTAACTTGGGGGCAGCCTTCCCTACTTGGATCTAGCACTTTATGGATTTCTTTTGAAATCGCAGCATCTCAGCACCCCCTCCCATCCCACTGGGATGATGTCGATTGAAATATGAACAGTACCCCTCAGTACCCCAACGGCCTGGGGGTTGATGCTTTGTTTGCGGTTATACTATGTGGATCTATGTGGTTCAATAGAGGTTGTATCCTGGATTCTCCTTTCGGGACTTTCGGGGTAAAACACAGTAAGACCATCAAAACTTCTAATGAAGACAAGACGAAACCAAACGAAACATCCCTCAAACAACAGGTAGTGTGGGTAAAAACAATAATAAACCATCCCCCAAATCACCATAAATAGGTGATATAAATCCATTCCCAAATGGGTAGCTTATGGCATTGTTTTCCCCACATGATTTCTATACAACGTTGGCCTCCCCATGTCCCAATCTCCCAGCCCGAGGAAGCTGCCGTTGGTGGAAGAGCACATCTCGGGTTTCGAGTTCTTGCGCTTGGCTGTGCTGATTTTTGTGGGGGGCATGCTGCAGATGGCCGCTGTTGCCATGATTGCCACTGGGTACTTAGGGGATGATTTCGACTTGGGAGGTGGGACAATATATGACCAACATATTGGTTTTTAGAACATATGAAAAAATGATAAAACTTGGATGGAACTTGGAATTTAGAAATTGAGTGGGGCCCTGGAAAGATCAATCAACCTGCGAGAACATCTGAGATTTCACCAATCTAACTGGATGGAAATCATGTGCTGATCCCATGGGTTTCCCACATTTTCCCTGAATGGCGCCCAGCGAATGACATCTTGGTTAAACTCGCATTTTTTGTCCGTGAAATATTACATTTTCTGCTGGTGAACTCATCAAGTTCTAAGTATTTCTCCTAGTCACATTACGTTTTGCCGCTCAATTCGCATCTGAAACTTTTACTGTTAGTTAAATTCCAATTTTCTATTTTTTTTTTCCATATGTGTTCCCATTTTCTTGCCTAAATTTATCCAATTTTTCCCGCATTGTTTTCATATTTTGGTGAAGTCCTCCCGAGGCCAGATGGCTGGCCAACCGCGAGAAGGGCCCACTCCTGGAGGTCGCCGACTCGTCCCCGGTCTCGCCCGATTCGTCGCCGAAGAGTCACTGGGAACTATGTTTATTGACTGTTATTTATATGTGTCATGTAGATTTATGCATATATATAATATACTGTAATATATATATATATATAAATATATATATATAAATATATATGATATAATACAATATGATATAATAAAACTATCATATAGTAAAGAATAGTACAATATAGTATAATATAATATAATATAATATATAATATAATATATATATATATATATAATATAATATAATATACTATAATATAATATAGTAAATTATAGTATAATACAATATAATGTAATGTAACATAACATAATATAACATAGTACACTACAATATGATATAATATACTATAATGTCATATAGAATAATACAATGCAATACAATATGATATAATACAATAGAATATGATATGATATAATCTTATAATGTAATATGATATAACATAACATAATAGAATACACTATAATAGAATACAATATTATATTACTATATAGTATATAATAAAATATAATACAATGTTTTATAATATGATATAATATGATATGCTATAAAAGACTATAGTATACTATAAAGTACTGTAATATACTATGATATACTATGATATACTATGATATACAATGATATAGCAAAATATACTACAATATACTACAATATACTATAATATATTATAATATACTATAATATACTATAATATACTATAATATACTATAATATACTATAATGTGCTATAATGTACTACATATACTATATTATAATATACTATAATATACTATAATATACTATAATACATTATATTATACTACATTATATTATATTATATTATTTCATATTATATATACACATATACATACACATACATATAATATGTACACATTCTATATACCATAGATGTATTTATATGTAGACTTTCTATATACCATGTCTGTATGTTGCGCAGTATGTGTGTGTGTATGTGTATATCCCATAAAACATATTACAAGAGACATATGAAATAGTGTACGACCAGTGGTTTTCTGCGCCTGCGAAGCTACAGAACTTGGCCATGGGTCGATGTTCAGCGCGAGTGAGGCGAATTGGATTCAGAAATTGATCCAGATATTACATTTCTACTTTCTCCAAGAATCTCAAGATCATCCCTGAAAGACTTTGGCAGAATCATGGTTCCTCCAGGATTCTTCAAACATTTCTGCATCCTGAGGTGACAAGGAGCCTTATCCTCGACCTGGCAGGCCATTCAAGCGCAGGTGGCTGCCTGTGTATGGCCTCTTGACTCGGGGCTCCCGGAGCTTGGGAATGTGCGGAATTGAGGGTTCTGGAAACCGGTTTCAAGGAAAATCTAAAGGATCCCCTCACGTTTCATAGTCAAACTTAGAATTTCCGATGTTCCTTTAAATCAAGGTATTGACGCATGGCATCAGGACTGATCATGCTCGTGGCCCTGGGACTTCTGCACTTTGGCCGTGATTCTCCCAGCTGCGAGTCTCAGCTGTTCAGGGGGTTGGCTCTGAGCTGAGCTGAGTCAGGGAGGAGCAAGAATGGGATGAATGGGATGAATGGGATGAATGGGATGCAGATGATGGTTGAAGGCAAAACCTTGTTGCTGATGTTGCTGATGTTGATACTTTCATTGATCCTAAAAAACAAACTGAATCCATCTCCACGCAGATGGAGGTGGCAAGGTTCACCCAGGTGTATACATGGGATCTCTTCGGGCATTTGGAAGTTTCCTAGAATGGGGGTACCCCAAAACCATGGGTTTCCATATATATATATATACATATATATACTAAAATGGTCTAATTTTGGATGAATTGGGGTACCACTACTTTAGGACCACCCCATTTGTGGATGTACAACTGTCTTGAACTGAAGAGTTTTGTTCATCCGGTACGTGTGACTTCAGTATTTGCGTTTTTTGGGGTTTGGAACTGTGCTGGGTGGTTCACCCATTTGTGACCTCATTTGGGCTCAGTAGGGGCCAATTTGCTCAGGAGATAGCTTACATGCTGTGTGCATCGCTTCTGGCTTTCGTCTTGGGCAATTCGATGCCTGCCAAAGCCAAGTCGATGCTCGGCCCGAAACTGAACGATGAGGCAGACTGGAGGGAAAAAAATGGTCGAATGACGATCCAAAGAGGTTGTTTTATCTCTAGATTATTGTATTCATACAATTCTGGGGAAAAAAATCCTGACCCACCTGATCACTAAAGCCTTGATTGATTCCCTTTCCGTCGTGAACCTGACAGCCCAATGACAAGTGACCTATCGTCACCGGAAGAAGAGGAAACCATTGATAAGGGCATAGTCCCTTGATGGGAGCCTTCAAACCCCTTAGGCTACGAATACACTTGACGGGGAAAGCAGGATTCTCCCAGAAGATCTGCTTGTTTCACACCCAACGAAATCATAAACCCTTGCTTCCGCCAAACAAGTCATGCGTTACTATCGGAAATGGCACCCGCCTTTTTGCCATGAATATGATGCAACAGCACACAATCATATGATATATATATAATTATACAACATGATATATTCGTGGACATAAGCAGACTCAGGATCTTTCATCCCATCTTCGCCGGTGTCCTGGGCTCCTGGTTGGCCTTGGCCCTGTGGGCCCAGCAGGATGAGACCCGTAGTTTCAGAGAAGTCCTGGTGACGTACAGTTCCCCCGGTGGTGCTGGGCCGCTCATGTCCATGCTTTTGAAACTTGGCAGTACTTCAAGGGGAGGAGTTTCATGTATACATATACATATGTATATATATATAATATCAAATTCTCTTATATTATATACATATAGTATTACATATATGTATATATATATATACACACACACGCGGAAGATTTCAGAATTATGAGCCATGCCACACCCATTGAGCCATTTGCACTCTTTAATTATTCTAATTCTCGGCATGTAAACAATTGGTCCATGAGTCCATAATCAATGGAAGATAGTTGCATAGTGAACCACGACCAACATGGGCGGGTCTAACCTTGCTTTATTTTTACAGGATTTTACAGATGTGCACACCGCCCAGATTTTGAACACGCCCAGATCTTGTACCATGAAGAGTACCCACTAAATCGTCAGTAGTATTGCTTTGGTTACGACTAGTTATAAGTTGTAAGATGTATTGCCTACATGATGTCAGTTCAGCTTTGTCCGTGACAGATGCCTATCTCCTATTGATGCTTTGGCCCCCCTCATCTATTTCCGGTTGGTTCTATGCCATAGTCTTTTTTCCTTCAATCCCCGGTAATGCGATGATTATCACATCATCTCCAATTTTAATGGTATCTTTCATCAGTTGTAAGAAGTACTCCATTCCCATCCATCCCCAAAACAGGCCCGCAGGTAGAGCCCAAGGATGTTCTAACCTTGGCAAACCATTGGGTCTTACCGTAATGGATTCAACCTCCCAGCCACCGTGGCCCAGCGAAGGAATCCGCTAGTGGTGGCCCTGGCGCTGCTGCTCTTCGAGCGCCGGAAGCTGCTCCGACGCGATCGAAAGCTGATCATTGGCCGCTGGGGCGGGCGTGGAGATTCCCCATGGGAGCGGTGATGAAAGGCACTGCTATGGTGATTGACTGTAAGAACAAGAATATCCTATTTGTTAGGAATGAACAACTCAACAATCTGGATAAAGTATGTCGCGACCTCATGAAGCGACATCATTGGAATGATGATTTGGATAGGGGTGAATGATTGTAGTATCTGGGTGGTGATTTAAGCATGGGAGGTTTGCTGATTTTTAGCCATTCACCAAAGTCTTTTTTTTCCCATATGTTGATGGTTAAATCACCTATATTTTGACGTGGGTCAACTTCAAAATCATTGGTTGGTCAACTACCCGCATTTCACCAATCTGGAATGGCAAAGCTTTGTGCGCAATACGCAGAACTCAACAAAGCCTCCTAACTTTTCCAGGTATTAAAAAAAACTCAACAAGAATATCTTAGCCATTTCCAAAATTTCCACGAATCTCTAAATATCCTAGCCAATTTCCCTACACATTAAAGTTGTCAGTTCATCTCTAGATTTTTCCAACCACTTTTTGTTCCCACGGTGCTTCAGCGTTACGCAACGAAGGTACCTCGTTGCTGGGTGCCGTCTCGGGCATTTTCGGCACCGCTCTGATGGTCGCATGGCGATCGACCTCGGGAAAGATGTTCGGCAGCTGCATGTCATGTGGATTGTATAGAAATGATCCAAGAGTATGCTATATAAATAAATATATATATAATTATATATATATAATTAAATATATACATATATAATTATATATATATACATATAAACACACATATGATCTTCCAGATTCAGAAAAACAATGGATAAAAAGGATAAGATGATGCTCCACGTCGAATTTAAAGGGGCTGCGAACCAGGCGGGACATTGCTGTTGATACAGAACACGACATCGGGACTTTGTTTATTTATGCACCAAACAAGCACTGCGGACATCACAAGCGCCATTTGGGATGGTTCAATTTTCACCCATGAATGGTAGGTTATTGGACATGGTTGATTGTTTGGGCATATCCCATTAACGCTTTAAACGAGCGATTTTCCATGACGTTTCTTTACTAAGGTGGTCAACAATCTTGAGCCCACAACGACTTCCAAATTCCAACGAAACCAGGTCGTAGAACCCAAGAGGTGTATCAAGAACCCAAAAAATAATACCAACTAAACCAGGTACAGATATATACCATTTGATTGTGATGATAGAACCCCAGATGGCTATGGCTTTATACCCTGCTAAACCATGAGGTGCCACGGGGCCAGGGAACCCACCATGAACATGTCCGCACGGGTAAGTGTCGGTTCAAACTCGCATCCTTTTCATAGGTTTCCATCTCTTCATTTGTTTTTGGTTGGTGAATTTCAATGCATTTGTTTCAACATCCAATTCCAAAGTTTCAATACATAGACATATATCATCATATATCATAATCCGCATTATATATATAATTATATATATATATATAATTATATATATACACACATATATATATATATACATACATATACATGTATGTATATATATATATATACATACATATATATATATATATATGTATATCTATATATACATGATCATATATGTATGCATATGTATGTAATATATGATCTCGTGTCTCGTGTTCACGGCCCACCCACCACCCCCCACCATATCCACAGGGGGTGATACAATGACATATACACACAGATACAAATTCATACTGCATATATTTGCACATACACATACTGCATACGTATATACACACCCGTGTGTGTAGGTATATATATATATTTATATATATATATATGTATACTACTTACACACACACATACACACATACACACATACATACATACATACATACATTCATACATACATATATACATGGATACATGGATACATGGATACATGGATACATACAGACATACAGACATACAGACATACAGACATACACACATACATACATACATGCATGCATGCATGCATGCATACATACATACATACATACACACACATACACACATACATACACACATACAACATACAACATACATAATACATACATACATGCATGCATGCATGCATGCATGCATACATACATCCATACATGCACACATCCACACATCCACACATCCACACATACACACATACATACATACAGACATACAGACATACAGACATACAGACATACAGACATACAGACATACAGACATACAGACATACACACATACACACATACACACATACAC
>Ga0126342_10012360_pt1 | contig 15225 bp, 10 predicted proteins | sample Cyp1metagenome_FD_92528 | JGI IMG/M metagenome (GOLD analysis project Ga0126342, IMG submission 92528) | Coral microbial communities from Lord Howe Island, Old Settlement Bay, Australia - Cyphastrea 1 metagenome | ecosystem: Host-associated > Invertebrates > Cnidaria > Coral ...
AACATGGGCCCCGCGAAAGATAAACATGGAGTTCGCGAAAGTTTCGCGAAAGTAAAATTTTTAATCGCGAAGAATGGCCGTTCCGGGATAAAGGAATTTTGATCAACAACCATATATATATATATATATACATGCCCAGGCCCGGATGAATAGCCATTGGTGAGTCATCATTTCCCCCATTTTTTCTAAGATAGTCATCTGGGGGTATACTCCATTCTGAGACGAACTCATTTAAATGGAGATAACTTATCTGGATATATATATATATACATATGTATAATTAGTTGTATACTGTAGATGGTTATTTTTTTTTGATTATATGCTTATGACTCATACTGATTATATATTTAAATAGTTGTCAATGTATATGAATCAATACAAATGATTATTATTTTAAACATACATGCAACTGGTGATTTTTTTGTGTTCTCGTGTTTTGTTTCCATGTTTGCTGGCGATTTTTACACGGGAGTTTGGGTCAAGTCTTGCTCCCCTGTTTTATGACTAGTCACTAGTCAGTCATCGAATCAATCAGAGTTTTAGTCACTGTTTAAAACTGGAATCATTCTCGGAGATTGACAGCTGATGTTCTTTTTGAATAACAACCAATTTTCGGAAGACACTTGCTGAATCTGAGCACAGCCTCATGTCTTGTCAGGCGAGCTGGTGGGGAATCATACGCAACTTGGCAATGACGAATATCGCTGTGGTGGGTGTTCTTAATGAAGGTACTGATAGTGAACATCTGGAAATATGTATGTATGTAAATCTATTATGGTTGTCAAGTTGCTCCGTGCCATACTATCTATGGCTTCGTTTTTGAAGACTCTTGAGCCTTCCCTTGTCTGATGTTTTTTGGCGGTAAACGTTTGCAAGCATAGCATATGTGAATCATTCAAAGTGATCTGTTTCCTGGTCAAACATCTTTTCTTGGGAGTTCAGATGATGACAACTTTATGACAATTACTTTGGCAACCATGCCACAACATCTTAGATCATTTCATGGTTGTAATGCCTAGAGATCATTTAAGGAACAGTGCCGAAAAAAACTCCCCAACAGTTGAAAAAGGAACACTTGCGGGACTGAAATCAAATGCAACCGATGTTTGATGGAATTCATCAACATTCACAGATATTGACACACCATTTTAAGCGCCTTAACATGAAGCTGCATCTTTTTATCATGGACCATTTGGGCTATTTGGGCTTAAAAAACAATGGACGGAAGTGCGACGGAAGTCCTGGATGCCCTCGTCTCATGGTGGCTGGTGGCCATAAGAAAAGGGGGTATGGAAAACTAGGTCAATCGGCTGGATGGGTAGAAACTACCCTCTGGTAAACTAACATAGCTATTGAAAATGGCCATTCATAGTGGATTTTCCCATTAAAAATGGTGATTTTCCATAGTTATGTTAAGGTTTACCAGAGGGTAATCCAAAATAGTCTTTTGGTAGCTTCATGGGATTATCATGGATGATCTACGTTCACCAGCATTCAGAATTTCTGAAAATTTTTGCAGGCGATCTGGCTGATTGGCCATGTTTAGATGAACTGCTCCTTGTTGATGAGCGAGGTGTGAAGCCCCGTGGCTCAACATCTCACATATTTTCCCATGGAATCCACACGTTTGTTGCTATTTTACTAGGGAAAATGGTGATTTTACTAGGGAAAATGATGATTCTACTAGGGAAAATTGTGAACAAATCCCTAGTGGTCGTCAAATTCGCAGACGGGGCGTCATCTCTTTGGCTTTGGCACATTCTCAACATGTCGTGGCGATGATGGACAAACATCATGAGGAATCGTTCAAGAGAAACACAAGTCACTACCTAGATGTCTCATTTTCTCACATGACCTTGGTCTTGTGGTGTGTTTTTCCACTGAACATCACTTTGGAAGTTGGTTATGAGAATGATGTTAGAGTTGGAAGTGGTATGGATGTTAGTGCCAATATTAGTTCCAACTAACCTCATGGCTTTGCTTATCATCCCCATTCTATCCTCAAAATCACACCATCATTATCCCATAATTATCACTATGCCATCATACCATAGTTAACATCATACCATCAACACAACAAAAACCATATTAATCCCATGATATTATCATACCATCATGATCCCATAATAAATGAAGGTATCTCATAGTATCATCATGTTGATCGTCCAATTATTATGAACGCCATTGTACATTTCAATATTGCTATTCATCATCCCATTCATCATCTGGTTGGTGATTTGGAACATTTTTTACTTTTCCATAATATATGGGATAATCCTTCCCATTGACGAACTCCATCATTTTTCAAGATGGTTTTAAAACCACCAACCAGATTATTATTAACCATATAAACCATATATTAACCATATATTGACCATATATTAACCATATGTTAACCATATATTAGTCATATATTAACCATATATTAGTCATGGAACAACACACCAAAATCCATGGGAATTTCCAACGGGAACCTCCACGGGGCCAAGGTGAACCTCCACGGGAGGCTCGACCCTCACATCTTGATCCAACGAGAGGTCGGAGTCGCTCCGAGGGATCCAACGGGGTAAAACGGATCCAACGGGGGGGATCGCCCAAAAAGGAACGATCCATGGATCGAAAGAGACCTGTATATGTATGTGTATGTGTGTATATATATATATATATGTATATATATATATAATATATATATATACATCATATATAGTTTTAAATAACTAACTAGTGTGGCAAGTGGGTACGTGTTTCTCTCTTTTTATTTGAGATGTCCTTATTTTGAAGCAGAGAAACGGGATGATTTCCCTTCATGACGAACGTATTTTTTGGGGCCTATTGGCCTGAACATTGAAGGTACGGCTTCAACATATATAGGATATGCATAGTTATTCATGTCATTATACATCTATGCAACAGAAACAATCTTATCATCCATATAAATCACCATTATTAATGGGTAAATCAATGTAAATCAACATTATAAATAGGTAAATCACCATTAGGAATATATACCCGTTAATCTGGCTTTGTCTGAAAAATTAGGGGACACCGGACACCTCCAAAATTTGATGTTTTTGCACCTCATTTTTTTCTCCAGAAACAACAATTGCCATAATATGTCATATACTGCAGATAAAGAATAGAGTATACCCTCTGGCAATTTGTTACATAGCTATTGAACATGGCAATTTTAAATGGGAAAATCAACTATTTCTATGGCCATGCAATAGCTATTTTGACATAACCAGAGGGATTTTTTAGAAAATCTAATTGAACACATACCATCACCGCTTTGGATGGTATCGCTTTTATAAATCCCATCTCAAGGTGCAGCAAGGTGTAGCAATTCTTCGCCGCGCCAGGACACCATTTTCGTGTTGGACAAGAACTTTCCTGCATCTCAGCTCCGAGATGTCCGAGATGTTGCACCATTAAACCACCAAAAAAAACCGGGCAGCTGGAGAATTTTTTTGGAGTTTTTTTTTTTCCTGGCCAAAATATGAAGGTCTTTGATGGGGATGCCGGGGATATGGGATATGGGGATGATCTGGATTCCAAAGGTTTTGCCTTAAAACGTTGAGTTGGTCTACAGTGAATCTAGGGCGGTGAGAACCTGGGGGCACCACCTTGTGCCCCCCAGCAAGCTGGGGCTTGTACTGCCTGGAAAAAAAATCGAGATAGCCAGAACAGGGAATTCTGTACCGAAAAAAATCAGAAAAAGACAACCTAGCAGAGTGGGATATGCGGGATGAGAAAGGTTGGTAGTTGGCCATTTTTTCACCTTTGATCACCTTGCCATCACAGTTTGTTTGGCAGAAGTGCACTGCGTGCACAGCCCAGATGGCCTTTCATGCCTTAACCCATGAAGGGAACTATTGGTGGATGACATGTTCCCGGCAGTTGGGACATGTTGGGACATGTTCCGAGAAATATCTTTGTGACCATGATTGACAACTTCAGCAGAATTTCGTGGCGAAAGACCAAGACTGGGTTCAGTCTTGGGCGATCCTGCAAGGACTTCAATGTTTGTTCATGAAGTGGACATCCCGTTGAGTATGATTTATTATTCATTGATCCCTTCCAGAATAAACCCCTGGTGGAATTGTTGAATATATTAATATATTGATTGAACAAGGCCCTTGATTGCTATTTTTTTCCATGTTGGTGGTATGATACTATTTAAGTGTTTCACAGTATTTGCAATACCAGAAATAGTAAGCTTAGGGGGTAAATGTTGGCAAATATACTATACGTGGTTACACGTAGAGTGTTGGGGAATAATGTTTTTGGCAGTAGTCGTAGCCGTTAGTTCATGATTTCTGGCGTTTGATCCAGATGTGCTCATTTGCCTGTGCCTTTCCATTCAGGCCTTGTTCCATCTGGTCCATCTCCACCACAATTCTCCATTATAGCCCCATTATATCCCAGGAAACATTAAACATAACCATTAAGATGCAGCGGTTTTCCTCAAATCCTATTAAATCTCATTAAATCATAGTAAATCCCAGTAAATGCTATTAAATCATAGTAAATCCCAGTAAATGCCATTAAATCATAGTAAATTCCATTCGTAAATCCCCTGGTTTTCCGTGCATGGCTCACCCGCATAACTTCCAAGGAGATCAAGAGCACTGCCATGGTGCGAGGCCTCAGTGAACGAGGAAAGGCTTGGAAGGAACAGAAGGCTGGTTGGTGGTGACTGGAACCCTGGAATTTTGAATGACTTTCCCATCATGTTGGGAATGTGGTCATCCCAACTGACGATTCGTCCATCATTTTTCAGAGGGGTTGTTTTACTTCACCACCAACCAGAAGGGATTTCACCAAGAAAGACATGGGGATTTAGTGGCATTTAAAGGGATTTAATGATTGATCTTTACCAACAATGCGATGATCTCCTCATATTTCACCAACAAGAACTTGCGATAATTTCACCAGAAGGTTTTAATCGGAAACGCGATCATCGAAGGAAATTTAGGTCGCAAACTTCCGAGTTCGATCTTGATTTGGGTCTGTCTGAAAATAGGGGATGCCTCCAACTAGCTATTTTCATAGGAACATGATGACTAACCATGTCTTTTTTTGGTACCATTTGTTTAGACAACTTTTTGAAACTGTTTATTTAGGTAAGTGTAAAACATGATAAGTGTTGGTTTATGGCATTCGAATGAGAAACATGATGGTACTCCTAAATGATGAGATGTTCACCATCAGAACGAGATTTCATCGTCCATGGCGATGTTTCCTCCATGGAGGTGCTCGCAACGTGGTCACCCTTTGATGTTGGGAAGCGCGCTGGCGCTTCGTTAAAGCTGATAGAACCATGGCTTCTTCTCGAAGTTTAGAACTGTTCGAAGTGTTAGAAGTGTTAGAACCAGCAGTAGATATGATGAGATCCGATTGAGGACATTTATTGCTAGCTATGACTTAGGCGACATGATATGTGCGTTGGACTTTATGGGTTCAACCCAACAGTAGTGCTGCCCAAAGAAGCTTCGAAAAGACGCAGGACGAGAGGAAGGAAATTTGTGATAAATTTCTCGAGTTGTTTGCACGTTTTGCACGTATGGCGTTACAGATCTGCTCACTTCTAACCACAAAGAAAAGTGTTTTGGGGCACACCTCTCAACGAATTTGCTTGGTAAGAGACCCAAAGGTAGAAAGGGGGTACAAAAGCTGCTCGAGGATGCTTGTTCCACTCAATTCTGCCCCATGCTCCATGTGGAATTACCCAACTACCCCTGGCAAGCACAAAAGGGTTTTTAACGGGGGTAGCTGATCAATAACCTCAAAAATAGCAGAAGACCTGCATGTTACCATTGGGGTATGCTCGCCAGTAGTTGGGAAGTTCTTAGGTCACCAATATGCCCATTCTCCATGTGCCTTGCAGTTACAAGATTGGGCTGAAGAGTTTAACCCCAGAAACGGAGCCAACAGCTATTCTACTTCGAGCAAGCTCATCATAAATCACATTCAGAAATCCCATGAAATCCCATGAAATCCCATCCCAGATGAAATGTGGATTTTATATTTAATAGACATTTAACTACTCCCCATAATAACCATGTTACATGACTTTGGTTTAAAAACCAATGTCTGTGATAGAATTTGTTGGTTATATAAATATGGAAATAGATAACAACAGCAGATTTAGTGCTATTTCACCAAAGTCGCAACCTCCACATTTCCACCATTTTCCACCTGGCTTCCGATAACAAGGGGGTACTCCCAGAGCTGGATGGTCTATGGAAATTCTTGTTGCTACCCTCTGGTAAACTAACATAGCGAACTGGAAAATGGACCATAGAAATAGACCTATTTCAATAGTGATTTTCCATAGCTAATAGCTATGTTAGTTTACCAGAGGGTAAACAATGTGTAATATCATCTAATATCCTCAAAAAGGGGAATATGATCATACACACACATATATATATATATACACATATCTATATCTATACATCCCATGTAATATCCATATCATATCCATATCATATCATAATATCATATATCCATATCATATCCATATCATATCATATCATATCATAATATACATCATATTTTAATCGAATATTTTCGTTGCACAAAAAATCGTTTCCCACCGGCCCTTGGCGAACTCAGCTTGAGAGCGCCTGGAAGCTGGGCGATGAAGGTCCACAACAGGTGGCAGACGTGCGGGACCTCAGATGCGATGCACGCCCGGCGACATGAGAGAAATATTAGGAGAAAACATATGGAGAAACCACCCAAAAATTGGAATTTAATGGGATTTAATGGGATTTTATGGAATTTTAATGGGATTTAATGGAATTTTAATGGGATTTAATGGGATTTTATGGGATTTTATGGAATTTTAATGGGATTTAATGGGATTTTATGGAATTTTAATGTGACTTAATGGGATTTTATGGAATTTTAATGGAATTTAATGGGATATATGATGGTTACCCGGCCTGGTAAACGTTGACAAAAAACGAACTGGAAAATCCAGCCATTTTACAGCTGGGAAAATCCACTATTTCTATGGTCATTTTCAATAGCTATGTTAAATTACCAGAGGGTACATGACATATATATGGAGAAATATGATGACATATGGAATACAATATACAATGGAATTATATATTTCAGTGTTTCACAGTATTTACTATATCAGAAATTCTAAGCTTCTCTCAAACTCGAAAGAATCGTTTTAGCAACTACAACCAATCCCATATGCTCCATGAAATATTTACCCATGTTTGAGTCACTTAGGTAAATGTTGGCAAATATACCATACATGGAATGCTGGGGATGGGACACATTTGGAGAAATCACCCAGAAATCATGGGATTTTTTTCAGATGACTATATATAACTTTTTCTATGATATTTGGGTGTCTGAAAATGGTATTCCAGGAGTGATGTCATGGGGGCCCCATGACGATTTTCCATGGTGATTTTTTGGGGTAGCCGTTCTTCTTAGGAGAAATCACGAAGTCACCCAGCGATTTCACCGAAAGAAAATCGACCGGGCAACAAGGGTGGGAGAAATGAAGGACAAATATAGGGAGACCACCAAAACGCCAGTTCCAGTAAATGCAGCAAAACTGGGGGGATAGCTGAGATTTTCTGTTTTTTTGAGAAGAAATCCAATGGAGATCTCAGCAAAATGATCAACATGTTGCGATGTAATGGGATGTTCATCCAGAAATTGAGGTAACTTATGTAACCATGAGTGTGGAACCTGGGTCGTGTTTGAGAGCAGTGCAGTTTTTTTTTTTAATTTTGCGGTTGGACATGTCATTAAAGAAACTGGTTGGTGGTTTGGAACATGAATTTCATTTTTCCATATCTTGGGAATTTCATGGAATTTCATCATCCCAACTGACGATTCGTCCATCATTTTTCAGAGGGGTAGGGCGAAAAACCACCAGGAGACGTTACCCATGAAATAGCCATTGGTAGCTCCGTATCCCCATGATATCCCCATGACATCCACCAAATTTTTGATGGTAAAATCGCAACAGAATAGCACCATCTTTGGCGTGCTGGGAGGCTGTCAGGGAAACCACGATGACAAAAAACCCCGATGATGGTTACCCTCTTTTGAATTCAACATAGCTATTGAAAATGGCTATAGAAATAGTGGATTTTCCCATGAAAAATGGGTGGATCTTTCCAGTTCGTTTTTTGTTAACGTTTACCAGGCCGGGTAACACTCGATGTTGACAGATGTTTTCCGGTCTTCTGAGTGGATATTGCTGGTCACAAACGGAACTTCCGTACTGGTTACAGGTTGTGAAAACCGAAGAAAAAGCAGCTGGCCAACATCTTGTATACAACCGGTTTGGACGATGTTGAATGAAGTTGAATGGTCATGGAACAGTCTTGCAACTAATTATCTACAATTAATTTTTTCAGTGACATTTCGATGAACTAAGATCACCACGGTGCCCTACAGTCTCTACATTTGCCGTGGTTTTCAGCCTTTGCATTCAGGTCTTGCAGACGTTTCGAAACAACTTCCTGCTGAAGCGAGAAAATGCCTGGGTGGCTAACCCTCAGATCTAGGGAGGGCTGGGGGAGATTTGGGCTGGGGAGGGCAGAACTTGAAGGGATAATAATCTATGATATCTGAGTGATAATTGTGGCTGGATTGATTGATTTTTTGAGGAAAATTAAACCAATGAAAAACCATGATAATTGAGGGATAATCTCATGATCTTGTTGAAGAATTGGTGTTTTATTTCGTAAGAGAATCTTGGTTGGATATTTGAATGTTTCATGATGGAGTCTGGATATCTGCCACCAAATCTTTGGTACATCAAACCTGGGCTTTGAAAGCCGCGGAGCTGATGACACCGGAGGGTACGATTTTTTTTTTTATCCCATCAATGTGTTTTTCTTTTAATCATCAAATCATCACCGTAATCACAATAATGAATCACCATTGATAGGGTTTATTAACCATTATTAACCATTATTAACCATTATTAACCATTATTAGCCATTATTAACCATTATTAGCCATTATTCACATTAGTTTACTATTATTAATTACAACATGTAAATTGATATGTCGGATATCAATCGTAGGCTTTGTCAGGTAGGCTTGTTGGGGGATCCAAAAAGAAAACATGCCGAATCGCTTTGCATCGAAGTCAATGGGCCATCTTGGGACGGTGATCATGGTGTTAATGATGGTTAATAATGGTTAATGATGGTTAATTGTTTGATTGTTTGATGAAATGATAATCCATTTTTTATCCACTAGTTTTCACTATTGTTGGTGATCCCTATGACGTTCCAATCTGGTTGGTGGTGACTGGAACCATGGAATTTTGAATGACTTTCCCATCATGTTGGGAATGGAAAATCATCCCAACTGACGATTCGTCCATCATTTTTCAGAGGGGTAGGGCTCAACCACCAACCAGCCTATGATGTTCCCATGATTTCTGTTTTTTGTGACCTAGAACTCAGGTGAACCCAACGCAGTTGCGTTCACGGACAGCAGCCAAAAACTGATGCAGGATGAACTTCAACTTCAGTGATGTGTATAAATTGTGCATCAAAAAACCTGTCACAGCCAATCACATGGAAGTGTTATTCTCCTATAGTTATTTACTTGTTTTCTTTATAAATACGTCCAGTAATTACTTCTTGTCCTCACATTTATACATATATAATGTATATATATATAATGTATGTATATATATATGTATATATATATATTAACGCATAAGATAGACAATCTCCATTCGTTCAGTCCTTTTCCCAGAAGTTGTTCAGGGACCTTTTGCAAAACCAGGACCCGAGCCCAGGTGGTGGTGGGACCCAAAGCTGTGGTCGAGAAAGCGGTGGAACTCGCACCAGGCGCTACTGGGATCACGGGAAGATCAGGCGGAGCAAGGAATTTCATGGGAATATGATGAGAGATTGTCATAATAGTGTCAATATGTTTTCTTTCTTTTTTTTTATAAATATATATATATATATTATACACCTATAAGTAATCTATGGTATATATATATGAGAATATCATGGGAATATTGAGAGTTGAGTGATCACAACATGGAATAACCAACAATAGTCAATAGTAGAAAATGTGGTGGGCATATAATGAGAAACTGATGTATTTATGTAAGTCTATATAGTTGGTTGATGAGCTATTCTAATGGAATAATGTTGGGAAGATTATGAGTATAACATAATATATCATCATCTTTTTATATTGGTATACTTATATTACAACGGCCGTTAATCTACGGTACATTACAATGTATGTCCCCATAATCATTCCAACTGATTAGTATAATATATGTATATATATATACATATATTCAAAAAGATATATGTATAGTATCTATGCTATTGTATATACATGTAAACATTGTCTAATAATATGTTATAATTGAATGGTTGATTCTCTGATCTATCTACAGTATCTATGGCATATATATATATGTACACACCCATATCTATAGTTGATGAACTTTGTAATGGAATGATGCGATGTATATATATATACCCTCTGGTTATATAACATAGCCATGGAAAATCACAATTTTTAATAGATAAACCATCTATAAATGGGCCATTTTCCATGGCTATGTTAAATATCCAGAGGACGTTACATAATGGGATAGCCGCCTCCCCAAAAACTAAGGAAACCTGGAAAACATTGAGTAGACATCATCGTTTACTATCCTGGAACCACGTTTTTTCTCACCGTGTTGGGGCTTGCTACAATGGAATATTTCACAAATTTAGGGGTACCCGTACCCAGTGGGAATAACCAATACTATCTTATCAGATGATCATATGGAGGTTTCCTAAAATGGTGGTACCCCCAAATCATCGAAAGTTAGACAATCTTTAGTATTGAAGCAACCATGGTTCGGGGGATCCACCATTTTAAGACACGTGGGGATTAACCAGCAATAAAGGGAACACAATTGGATATACAACCAGCACATGATATGTGACCCGTTGTGTGGTCAAGGCGTGCCTTGTTGGTTGAAGTGGTGATAGATCTGGGTAGTTCCATCAAGGGATCTAGTGGGATACGACCATCAGGGGGTATAACCAGCAACAAGCAATTTTTTGGATGAAAAACAATGGGAATTTTATGGATTTAAGCACTAGAAATGGTGATTTAATGGTTAACAATGGTGAATCATGGGATGATATGGGATTTACCCTCTGGTAAACATACACATAGCTATTGAAAATGGCCATTTATAGTTGATTTAGCCATCAAAAATGGGTGGATTTTCCATAGTTATGTCAACGTTTGCCAGAGGGTATATACCATATTCTCAGACAATCCATATCATGCCATGGTCTAAGCCTGGATTACCCAGATTGGGCAATAGCTGCAATAGCTATTTTTTTTGGCAATACCACTAGTGATACACTTAGTTGCCAACTTTACCAATCATAGATATTACCCTCTGGTAAACTAACATAACTATGGAAAATCTCCATTTTTAATGGGAAAACTCACTATAAATGGTCGTTTTCAATACTAATAGATCATATTCGTAGGGGACTCAAAAAACTGGCCATGGACCAAGGTACATCAAGGATCATCGAGGTACATCTGGGATAAGACGATTTTGTTTTATTATTGTTACTATCAGAGTCAATATGACATTGTGATGGCTATATTATGTACACATTAGGAAGGTAGAATGATATAGTCATTATGACAGATAATGACATAGTCATTATTTGTCATAAGGCACATATTGGGGATATAGATATTCTGCAGTGGAATCACATTGCGGCTTTTGAATAGTGGGTTTACGTGGCTTTATCCAGAAATGGAGATGCAGCAAAATGGCAATGTTTAATTCGGGATAAGTGGGATAAGGCAATCTCATCGATTTTGGGTACTCTAAATATGGTAATTACCCCTAATTAAACAGTGGCACTAGTACCATATATTATACCATTTATACCATGGCAAATAGCAAAGGTACCCCAAATTTTCAGACAAACCAAAGTTATGTTTGGGATATTGAGAAACATACGTTATACATGGGAAATATCATGCAATATCATGTAATCCATATATTATTGTTCTATATCAATATCTTTAAAATCACCCTTGTTTTAACGCCATGTTTCTGCGAGGCAAACTCAGCAAAGATGTGGGGGTTCTCGGTGGCATCTCCCGCAGGTCATGGTCGCCATTGGTGTTATAAAATGATATATGGAATCTATATACATATAACATATATTATATTAATGTGTATGGGTAATGAACCACTTACAAATATAATCCATATATTTATATATATATATATATATGGATTAGTTTTTTTTAAGCAAAAATATATGTGTGTATTACCGCTTTCATATGAACCAATAGATCTATTTGTGATATGGACGGATTGGGGCCCGTTAAGAGGGGCCCAAGCCGTTGAAGATGAAAAAAAGAGATTTGTATGGTGAGATGATTATGTTCTTGATGATGATGATGATGATGATTATAGGAACTTGATTATGTAATGCAGATTTTACCATATAAAGGGAATTTTCACATCAACCATCTGGTGATATATATATATAAATAATTGCTAAAACACGAAGCTTGTTTGATGATTTTCAAGGGGGTACACGAAGTTGGGTACACTAAGCGGGTTGCACTAAGGGGTTAGAAGCAGAAGTGGTTAAGACTTTAATCCAATCAGTTCCCGAAATCCCACATATCGGGTTGATTGTTTCTACGACGGTGATGTCCCCCCCAAAAAAACGGATGAGTTTTCACCAGATGAAATTCTGCATGTTAGATTAAATCCCATTAAATCACTATTGTTGATGGTTTTAAACCTGGATTTTTGATGGTCTACCATCCATTTTTTGGATCAAGAAACGGGACTGAGATGCACTGCAGGGAACAAAGCTTGAAGATTCGAAGGTGGGGGTGCTGAAAGATCTGGGAACTGATACATCATCTTGGAATTTAAATCAGATTGTTATCAGTTTTGGGATTGTGATGTTTTTTTTTTTTTTAAATACCCTCTGGTAATTTAACATAGCTATGGAAAACCACCATTTTAAATGGGAAAATCCACTATAAATCACCATTTTCAATAGCTATTTTAACATAACCAGAGGGTACATAAGATGATGACATGGGATTGATACCTGGGACTGGGATAAAGTCTAAGTGATGTTTTTTTCGGTGATATGGGAATGATGGCAATGTGCGTATCTCTTAGTAGTTTTTATATCGACGTCATTGGCTGACATCAGTTGAAATGACCCTCCGGTACCCTCAAGTAAACCACCATTTATAGTGGATTTTCCCATGAAAAATGGTGGATCTTTCCATAGTTTTTTGTCAACGTTTGCCCTCCGGTCATTTTCAACGTGGCAATCGAAACCCGGCGAACTAAACCTCCATTGAGTTCGGGGAACTCCCAGCCACGGTGCTACCGGAGGCTAAGAGAATTGTGGTATCCGAAGTTGTGTACCCAAGACGGCCGAACAGCCATAAAGACCCTTATTGATGGTTTTTTGGTCTTTGTATATGAAATTATATGAACATTGAGGGAAAACATAAACCTAAGTTCTGATGGTCTATGCTCATCCTCCTCCTCATCCTCATCCTCATCATCGTCATCATCCTCATCTTCATCATCGTCATTGTCGTCGTCATCATCATCATCATCATCATCATTTTCTTCTTATTCATCATCCCCGACAAAACGGCCATACCTGAGAATCATTGGGCTGTTTGAAGGGACAAGCTACAGTTTTGACCATGGAACAACATTTCTTTGCCGTAAGAGATTCGCTTCACCCAAATTCAAGGACGGTGGTCTCCCAATATGAACTTAAAATATGGGGTGTTCATCATCCGTTTGTTTGTTTTGTTGTGGGTTTCTGAACGGCTGTGATCCAGAAGGGTGGATCCAACATGTCCTTGTAGCGACTCGTGCGGTAAAATGGGCAGTTTTCTGAGGGTTTCTTAAAATGGGGGTACCCAAAGTTGGGGGTGGTTTATATTGCAAATCCCATAAAAATGGATGATTTAGGGGTACCCCCATTTTAGGAAACCTCCAAATATATATATATATACTTAGTGGAGGGAAATCAATGAATATCAAGGCATTACAACTATACCATATTCCCGTTTGGAGGTTTCCTAAAATGGGGGGACCTCCAAATCATTCATTTTAATCGTATCTTCCATTATAAACCATCCACGTATTGGGATTTTCCCATTTATGGACACCCCACCACACCAGGTGGCGCAACGCAATCGAGCATTGAAGGTGTTTTTCAGCGGGGGCGCTGGGAGTGGCATCCTACCAGCTGAAATGCCTTGGTGGTGATTTTTGAAGTATGTTCATCCCGAAAGATTTGATATCAGATCAAGCATATCTAAAAATGGTTTTTGGTGAAAGGGCAAGCTAAGTTTCACGAGACAATCCATGTCAAATTCAGCAACAACTCGATGAAAGGATAACTTTCAGGAACGTATCCGAGGTCGGGAAAACCCCGAGGAATTTCATGCTATGAAAATGGCTTTAATAAGTGTATCCATGTATCCATGAATCCGATCCATTTCAAATCGAATCTAATCCAATCTAATCTAATGTAATGCAATATATCTTAATCTATTATCCGATCTTGTTTGTTTTTTTTCTCTTCTTATTTTCCCTATCCATCTACAAACAGTACTGGCTTCTGAAACCCCACGGCCCATATCCGATAGGTCCTGGACAATCCCTACAGTCGCGACGAAGGGCTTGTGGAGCCCAGAGGGGTTGCTGTCGGTGGTTTTTCACAACAGCAAGAAACAAATGGGTTTATTCCCAATTCCCAATTATAGCCATTTAATAGGGATAATGATCATGAAAACCATTGGGTAAAAAGGGGTTTTCTCTATTTTCAGACACAGAAACAAATGGGGAATTGACCAACAAAATACAACTCCAACAGGACTTCAACACTTAAAGTGTGTTTTTTTTTTCTGTGGCTATTTTACATGATTTTTGCATGATTTTCATTCGCAGTTTGATCACCCAGATTTCCGAGTACCCAAGACATGGGGTTTTCCTGTTTCTTCAGGTGCTGGCGTATTTGATGATCCCGACAACGTCATCCGACACGAGTTATTGCTCTGCAAAACCCTGAAATTCTCGTGGAGGAATCCCAAGAAAGAAACGTGCATATTTTACATGATTTTACAGGCAATCCCTATTTTTCAGGGTAATCCCTATTTTTC
>Ga0126342_10012361_pt1 | contig 15225 bp, 16 predicted proteins | sample Cyp1metagenome_FD_92528 | JGI IMG/M metagenome (GOLD analysis project Ga0126342, IMG submission 92528) | Coral microbial communities from Lord Howe Island, Old Settlement Bay, Australia - Cyphastrea 1 metagenome | ecosystem: Host-associated > Invertebrates > Cnidaria > Coral ...
CAGAAAGGAGAAGAGAAGAAGAGAGAAGATCAGAGACGAGAAAGAGTCAGAAGAAAGAAGATGCAGGTGCGCGAAAAGGTAGGAAAGTCTCGATTCACTGTGTTTTTCCAATGATTTGTGGCTCCGGAGGATCGAAAAGTAGGCTCGCTAAAGCGGCGGGTGCGGAGACATCTGATCAAATGAGAGGTGAAAAATTGCACGCTGTTGTGGCGCGAAGCACATTTCCAAGTCAAAATGTACAAAACACCTCAGCTTCGGAGCACACTTGGAAGTTGAGGTGACGTAAGTGCACGCCGTTGTGGCGCGAAGCACATTTCGAAATCAAAAGTGTTAAAAACTGATGGTCTCGGACCACTTTTGAGAGTTGAGATGTCGAAAAAGTGCACGCCGTTGTGGCGCGAAGCACATTTTCAAGTCAAAATGTACAAAACACACCAGCTCCGGACCACTTTTTGAAGTTGAGATGTCGAAAAAGTGCACGCTTTTGTTGCGCGAAGCACATTTCCAAGTCAAAATGTTACAAACACCACATGTTCCCGCTTTTGGACGTTCAGATGTCGTTTTGCGTGGGAGGCGCAAGGGATTGCGCACCTTGTCAAAAGTGAGCAAAACGTGAGGGTTTTGTAGCAGTTTCAACTACAACCACCACTACACTACGCTACACTCCACTACAACTACAACTACAGCTACAACTACAACTACATTTCGCTACACTACGCTACACTCACTACAACCACAACCACAACCACAACTACAACTACACCTACACTACACCTACACCTACACCACATATCACTACACTACACTGCATTGCACTACACAACACTACACTAGTTACCTTACACTACACTACTTACCTTACACTACACTACACCACACCGCACTACACTACACTACACTAGACTACACTACACTACCCTACAGTACATCACACTATACTCATTAAACAAGCACAAATGCAACTGCAACTACACTATACCAAAACTACAACTCCACTACACTACAACTATAACTAGCTGCACTACACCACACTACATCCAGCAGTTGTGGGTGAGGTGACCGACCAGGTGACCACTGCAACCACTCCAAAAAACACAACTCCAACCACCTTTCAATCCATCAGTGGATTCGCTCTGCCATCCGTGATTCACAACAACCAAGCTCTCCTATAGGTTTCCTATTCTGAAACTTCCGCCACCGCCTTGTGCGGCACTACTGGTAGAATGCCCGGAACAGATGATAACAAGGCCCAAGCGAATGAAAATTAAGTCCTTTTTTGGCTACAGCGCGGCGTGCTCCAACAGGCTGCGGCACTGAACCTTGAAGACTCAATCAAGCGCTTGAGAACAGATGTGGATCACATGTCAACTGCAACTTGGCAGATTTGCAGACGCCATCACCCCGCATACAAAAAACACCAGAAAAACTCAGACACCGAAGCACAGTTGAAGTAGACTGCATGAAGTACATGGAATGGAATGAATGAAGTATTGATTTGATATGTGGGGAGACATGCCTGGTAGATCCTGGTTAGTTGGCACAGGAATTGCTCAGTTTGCAGCATCGAAGTCCTGTTTTGACAGGCACGAAAGGAGGAGGGAGAGATGTTCATGCATCAGGAAGACGCGACAAGACACCTCGAAATTGCGCTGGAAATGCAGACTCAAAGGACGATGTAACGAAGATTGCCCTAAGATGATTATCCAGTGAAATGAACATGTTGAAAAGAGGAAAGGTAAGACGAAAGATGTTCAGAATACTCAAACATACTCAGAGCCTATGTCCAACAATTTTGAAGGAGTTTCCAATCAAACTGAAGAAGTGTTCAGTTCCATCCCCATACTGCAGCCAGAATTTGGCGTTTCGAGAGTTTGCGGTGTCAGTTTCAATGTGGCCGCCTCAACAGCAGGACTGAGGAGTTGTTTTCCGAGAACTCGCGCCAGTCTCAGTTTGTGTGCTGCAAACCATTTTTGTAGTGTGATTTGTTAAATTGATTTTGCTGCAAACTGCAAACCCATCTCAAGGCCCCATTCAAAAAGAACATGTTAATGTTCTGCCAGGAATTTGCATTCAGAAATCGAGCAGCTGGAAAGGAGATGTCGAGGCAGGCAAATCAATGATTTGCCACACCTCGCACAGTGGTGTGAGAACATGTTTCAAAAGTCAATATTTTGTTTTCTTCACTGCCTTGCTCAGGAGTTTGATATGAAAAGATGTGAAAAAATGATCAATTATGTCTCATAGTGACAACCCAAGATTGGATGCATTGCAAATCCACGGGAATGGACCAAAACCAGCCATGTGTGGCATTATGAACCATTAGTCGAACCATCAGTTTGCCATTGGAGTCGCCATTTGCGTCGCCATTTTGTGTAGGTCAAGAGGAAAAGTCCGCCCAGACTCTTCAGGGAGCACTAAGCATCGAGAAGCAGCTGCTGGCTGTGCGTGCCAAGCACGGCCAACTGCAGGACCCCGCTGGTGATCTGGATTGATCAGGCCATAGCTTCTGTAACTCGTAATACTTGTAGCTCCCAAAAACATGCTGGCCATAGGTGATGGTTGAGTCGCAATTTCTCAAGATTTTGCAAGAAATTGGGAATGTTGTTGATATATTATAAATACATATATTATAAATACATATATATATATATAAATTGATGAACAAAGCACAGTAAAGCCATTTGATGAACATGATCCCGATGAGCTCATGTGGAAAGCCCAGGAAGCATACAGAGAGCAGCGCCACTTGAGAGCGAAGGAAGCAGAAGACGGACGCAGCTCGGCAAGTAAAAAGGCGTGAAATTCACAGTCAAACAGAGCATGTGAAAGGCTAAGAGCGGAACATCCTTACTTTTTGGTCAGCAATTTCAAGTTCTGATACTTTCTGTTTTTTTCCCTTTGTTTTGAGATCTCTATTTGGGATCATGATATCTCATGGTCCCCAATGACTACAGTGACTACGGTAGTCCTGAAGTTGCCACTGCCCAGGTGCAAGCACCAAGGGTATTGTTGATGCGCTGAAAGAGGTGTGGCTGGTCGTAAAGTTTGGATCACATGTGAAAGAAGGCTACAATTTCAATGGGGTAGATAATGATGTTTGCAACTTGCAACTAATTTATTGGAATTGGGGGTACAGTAAGTACAGTGTAGCCTCTTTCCACACAATCCCACGTGTCTAGGAGCTCAGTCAATTGCGCGAAGAAGCGGCTGCAGAACGAGCAGTTCGGGACGCTGGTTCTGGATTGTTTCAGTTCCATCAGAACTGGGGTATGCCTGATATATCCTGATATTTTGAGGGTGGACATGATGATAGACCAATGATTTTAGTGATTTTTGGTGGAAAAATTACCCGTGTGTACCCGACGTTTTAGGACGTCAAGTGGATGGCCTGGCAAATAGCTGATTTCATCAGAGTTGAACGATTGATGGTCAACGGTTTTTCAAGCTCCAGCCACTGGACTATGCCAATGGCAAATAAAGATGGAAAAGATGGAAGAACGTAAGGACTGCATTTGTTCTAACTATTTGTGGGTCATGCTGCAGCCGCAGCCTGCATGTTTTAGCATGAAATTGTTGGGCCAAGAAATACATCGGTCGTATCATGTCGTATCCAGATCCACGACATTCCATGATTCCAGGATATTCCATGCAGATCCATGCAGGACTAAAATCTAGCTGTGTACTTCATTTGCTAGGTCTCTTGATGTTCCACGCTGGATTTTGTGATTTCTCCTCAGATCATATATACACAATTTGTTTTGCTTTTGGTGGAATTCCATAGCTGCATACATGTTCTACTCTAATCATGTCTAATCCCATTCTCCCCCATCTTTAGTAAACCCCGCCAGAAAATATTTGGAAGATCTGTTCAATCTACGCATTTTGGGGTTCCATGTAGACCGAATATTACTGGGAGATGGGAGCATCGTTCGTAGCATCGTTCCCAGGGTTTCCCCGTCCAGTGCGCAGCGAAGACAGGAGGAAACCGACCGCATCCAAGAAGAGGTGGAGCCCAAACCTCAGGAAAAGGCAGTAAAACTGAAGGACAAGCTTGGAATATGTTGGAAGGAAGTAAAGAAAAAAAACATAGATAATCATTGTCATAGATGTAAAAAAGAAGAAACACAAACTATATACTTAATTTTAACATATATATATAAGCAGATGGCAAAACAGATGGCTTTATCTGGGAAAGTTCTCTCAGTTGGCTTCCAATCTCGTGGCCAGTTCTGATGTCATATTGATGAACTTGGGGATGCAACTAAAAGGATGTTGTTGGACCCAGGGAGAAAGTACGGCGATTGCACTCTGAAGAGCTACAAGGCGCGATGTTTGCGGATGTTTGCGGCTTCACTGCTTCAAAGGAAAGGTGTTGTTTATGTCTGACAACGGGGTACCCAAAATCCAGTGTTATCCCAGTTTTTAACAAACCCAAATGTATCCAAATGCCACATGGTTGTTTAATGTTGTTTATATCTCCCATCATATCCACATTAAATCCCCATTCTCTCCCCATGTGAACTTACTCCCTCCTGGTACAGCAGTCACTCATGGGGTTTGTTGCTGAACCGCACCCCACAGTTGACGCCCTCGGGGAAGGTATCCACTTTGAACACAACGTCCGTGCTCCTAGTGGGTCAGTCTGCAAATGGGGTTTAGCTATGTTAAGCTCATTGAATTGGCCATTGCATGTTGAGAAAATGATGATTAACCAGTGGATTTTTATGGGGTGCCCTATTTTCAGGCAAACATCCCGATCATCTCTTCTTCCCGAAAGTCTCAACATCAAACTCAACAAAATACTCGTATCTTCCAGATGTATTCCATGACTTTGGTCTGGGACGTGGCTTTGAACATCCCGTATACGTACATTATCAGTAGCATCCGCACCCTATCCTTCACCGGGATGGTCTGTCCATCATGCCAGTCACAACATGTTACAACCATAGCACGTCCTGAATGAGATTGGACAGGGAAAAGATATTGAAAATACTGGGGGTCCATATGGGTCCATCCATTTCTTCCTTTTCAGGCTGGATGGGAAAATCCCAGCTGACCATTCCCAGAGGAAGATGGGAAAATTGAGAGGAAAACTGAGGAATTGCGCGGCTGAAAAACCTTCGTTTCCGGTCGATTTTCCGGACTATGCATTGAAATTGAATCATGGTTACCCTCTGGTGAACTAACATAGCAATGGAAAATGGCCATAGAAATAGTGGATTTTCCCATGAAAAATGGTGATTTTCCATTGCTATGTTAGTTCACCAGAGGGTACATATGGTTACAACCCTGTTGGAAAATGGTGTTGAAATATCGATAGATCCGACAGAGCCACTCCCACATCCTGGGACCATGGCCATGGCCCCTCTCTAACTGAGGCCCTTCGCAGTGCGTTGCATCTCCAACGTCGCAACTCCACCGCAGCCCTGGAAGCACAACGCTGGGCTCTACGACGGGAGCCATGGCGGGTGGTCACAGAGATGGTTGGAGATTGATATCGTTGGGATACTGTAATAGAATATGATAATATTGTTTTTATATAGCACACTCATACAGAAAATAGCAGAAATCACATAATCATATGTATATATATATATACGTGTGTATACATAAATGCATTATATTACAATATATTTCACATATATAATTTACATGTCATATTCATATGATATGCAGCTGTATACATATATATATAACAAGCATATGCGTGCACAAGTATATCCAGGATATGTAGTTATGTATATATGATATGTGTATATTAGTGTATATATACATGTATGTACACATAAGCTGGAACCTGGTCAAAAGTCAAAAGTGTTTTTCCATGTCGTTCCAATTTGAGATGAATCACATTGGATCGAAATACAAACCTGTCGAAGATAGTGCAACAAAGGCTATCTTCTGATAATTTCTGTAGGTCAATGCAAACATCCATAGGAATTCGTGAGCATCCTGAGGAATCGATTTGGTTCAACTTGTGCGAGCAAGGTACAGGTCTTCGAAACAGGTCTTCGCTCGACTGTCCATTGAGTTTGGGTTCCAAGAGGATTCACAAAAAACATTCCCAAGATCTTGTTTGTATTTGCTTGTTAAGGATTATGATGGGTTTCTATAACTATATGTTTCTATGCAGGATAATCAGATCATATCTAACAAGGCTCTTGGTTATTTAATGACTTTCAACTACTGTCGCGCAGGAGAAGCAGCTGAGAAAGAAACGTTACGAAGCCTTGCTGCATCAAGGATTTTTTATAGATCAAAAGCGGTTATACCATGTTATACCACCTTTTTGGCCACCCAATGTCACCTATATTTGGATGAATCCTCACCATCAACTATAATCCTCACCATTGCTGTGCTCGTTCGATATATGTCTGGTGTATCCCCAAATATCCAAGAGCACTAAATACAGTCAAAGGTTATCATAGTCTAGACCTAAAGTATGTGTATATCGTGGTATATCTGTGTAAAAATCATGTACATATATATATATATGATATAAACATATACTGTATATGCAATCAGAATACACTCATTATTTGTCATGAACAGAAAATTCTCCGTCGGTACATGAATCCAGCTGATGATCGTTATTGTCCACCTGAAAAAAAAACTATTTGTCATCAGAGTATATCAAAGTTGGATCATATACAACCATGTATCATCAACACAGCCATGAAATATCCAACTACTGAACCCAACTGATGATCAATTGTCCAACTGTATCGATTCTCCAACTGTTGACAAGCATGATGATCATAATTGTTTAAATACGCCACAATTATAACTATTTATGCTTATTGTCAATATTATCCAACTACTGATAGAGCTGTAATCATTTATGTTTTGTTTGTAAACCAACACACGTACACCAATAAAACCGTAAACTGTTACAACCAAACGGCCATAAATATGACTTTTGATAGCCTCATTTCATGGCCATGCAAAATGGTTGAGACGTTAACATTAAACATTCTAATTGACATAAACAAAAAAAGCATTTTATCTAACATCAACCAACATTCAACCACCATTCACCCACCATTTTCCATGGGTTTTTCCATGGTTTTTCCCATGTTTTCCACCGGGCCACGGGGGCCCAGGCGCTGCTGATGGCGGCCTCAGAGGAGCTGCGGGGGGGGCTGATGCGGCTGAAGGAAGCCACGGAGTCGGCGGCCGTGGCGGATGCCTCGGTGGAGGACCAGGACCAGCAGGCGGATGCTCCTGTGATCTTCGTAAAAAAAAGAGATAGATATATAGATCATTAACATCTTCATATATCTATATACTGTATATACTGTATATACTGTATATACTGTATATACTGTATATACTGTATATACTGTATATACTGTATATATGATGTATGGTTCTAATGAGGATTTCAGGCTGCTGGTGAACGATCCATATCAATTGGACATCAGTCAAAGTAAAAGTAGCTCAAAATTATATAATCCCTTCCCTCAACTTCTCTCCGATATTACATGACCCCCAGACGAATCCCGGAACTCGTAGTGGATCTGTTGATTTTTAGGGGCCGATATGGAGGTATTGAATGTGATTGGGATGCGACCACAGGTGGCTGAAGAGCTTGAGCAAGTGAAGTTGGATCAGCAGGCTGGAAAACCGCTGGGAGAAAAGCTTGGGGACGGAGAACTTCAAGGGCAGTGAAGGGGTCAGGCAAGAATTGTGGTTTAAAATGGTGAGAATTTGGAGTATCAGATGTATCAGGATTGCATCAGTCATTCAATGAATTCAATGACAATCTAAGTTTAGATCGACCTACTGGTTGGCATGGTGAACTGGGACCTCGGACGCCACTGTAAGGTGCTCTCAGACTCCAGAGCTGTTGAGCAAGAAAAGATGGCACATTTGGATGAAGTACAACTGCAACTGAAGGACGGAGGGATGGGGGATGATGGGGGATGCTGTGCCTTACCAGGTGGCAGATGGTGTTTGGATGTGTTTGGACTGTACGGATTGGCAGATGTGAAAAACTGGGATCGTTCAAAGAGCAAGCCGTAGTTTGCCCACTGGATACTTAGTGCCAAAATCCGATCCTGGGAGATGCAATCAAAATCAATCAAACAATATCAAACACAAACCAGACAATGCATTGACAATGCAACATAATGAGATATTCATTAGATTTTCATTAGATTTTCATCTATTTCGACTGTACCTGGTGTCAAGCGATTAGATTCTGACTCAGATTTCATGGATCATCGGCTTCCCAGGACGAACGAAAGGCTGCCACGCCGCCACTTGGGGATGGATGGGATCATTTAAGCGGATGTTTCCAGGTTGTTTTGAAAATGGGTACATCCTGGGTACATCCCAGATGCTTCATGTACGGCAAAAGATTTGTTGATCTAGAGTTGCCTCCAAAAATATAAGTTAATTTAGGTAGATCTACACCATCCGTGGATACCCATGGGGCATATGGGCATGGAAATACAACAAGTACTTAAAATGATTAACCCACTTAAGCACTTAAGTGGTCCTCGGAATCTTCTCCTGACCCAACCCGGCTCTTAGGAACCAGCTTCGCATTCAAGAGCTTTTGGTGGCAGAAAGACTTGCTTTAGAGGAGGTCGAGAAACAGGAGGTCAGGGCGGCCAGGAAAATGGGGACAATTGGGGCATTCTAACCACCAACGAAAGCGGGATATGGATGGTTGTGGAGTTGTGAACCTATTATTTTTTTATATTTTTTTGGGATATCAGCCAATCTGTTTGGGCTTATTTTATCTTATTATGTTTGGCAATGGAACATCACCTCTGTGAAGCTGTTTGTTTCCAGCAGAAACGGTAATTCCATGGCTTACAGGCTTACAGGAAGGTACAACAGGAGATTGTTACAGCACACCATCCAGGGACTTTTCCGCGAATTCAGATGTCGAAAAATGATTTTTGGGCCGACAGCAGGATGTTCCATGTTCAAAATCCAAACGGAGATGTTTGTCATTCTGCAACTTGTACCATGTTGCACCCCTAAAATTACAGGGCTGAAGTCCTACAAATTCAGCAAACTTCCTCTTGTGGATGCCCGTTCTCATGTTTTGTTTCGTGTAGCCTTCCATGGATGTAGACATGCGCAAGTTGGACGGGACAGACATCGTATCACCTTTATTTTTGGCTGCTCTTCCCTTCTGCAGGCAGTGGTTGCGGAGGACAAACAGCACTTCAATGAGGACTACAAGAAGCTTGAAGAGGCTAAGAAAAATGTGGGGATATGGGATGTGAGAGAAAACAGTGGGGCTATGTTCAGCCTGGTAAACTAACATAACATAGCTATGGAAAATGGCCATAGAAATAGTGGATTTTGCCATTAAAAATGGTGGATCTTTCCATAGTGTTTTGTATGTTTACCAGAGGGTATCTTAAAATCATTTAAAATGGATCTGGCCCCCGTCTTTGGGATGATCCCTATTGAAGAGATTGGCCAATGGGATTGGGGACCTTCCTTCGGAAAAACCTGGTTAAATACTCAGCAAATCCGAAGGTTCATGTAGAATCATGAATTGGACTGGGATCGAACGTGACATCACCCAAAATCCCGGAAATTTGGGATGTCAAACACATTTAGAGCCAGAAATTTCGTGGTATTGAGCCATATTCATATTCAATCACAACTTCAACACATATTGGGCCATCACACTTTCACCATAAAATAGACCATATTACTGTAAAGATTAAACATATTATATATATATAGATTATATATATATATACATGATGAATCCATAAGACTTCCCCAAACGTCACAAACAATTCTTCCACTTAAGGCGCATGCTGAAGAACGGTGCAGTCGCGAGAGGGCTGAGGCATATCATCATCAGGTGGCAGCCGGAGAGCTCAGCAATTGACCAAGGCATTTCCAGCATGGTTAATGATGTGATGGTTAATTTTGGTCAATATTAATATAAATTAACCATCATTAACCATAGATCATTAACCATCATTAACCATAGATATACCTTACCATCAAATATCTATAGTTAATGATGGTTAATTTATATTAATGATTGTGAATGATGGGAAAAAAAATCATGATCAATATTATATATACAAGAATGATGGGTGTTTCCATAGTCATGGGGGTACCGATTTTTTATCGCTGGATGGTTTATTTCATGGAAAATCCCAATGAAAAAAAATGATTAAAATGGATGATTTAGGGGTACTCGCATGGATTGGAAACATTCATATGTATCCGCACTTGAAGATCAAACTGTATGGATCATCTCAAAGCGAATATCAGTGGTAGATTTAAGTGGGCCATTGTTTTGAAATATTGATCACAGGTAGGGTGTTGTTTGCAGTGTGTTTTCGATGTTTTCCCATCTCTTCCGCCATACTTGTAATGGTGAGACTCCGAAATATTGAATAAGAGTTTGTCAACAGTAATGATACCTTTAATATTCACGTCATGTCAAACGGAAGTGTAAACTGTACAGAAGTGGACTTCATTCTCGAGTATCATCATGTACCTCAAAGTTGGGAGTCCATCCCATTAAAACGGCATTGGTTGAGGTTTTGAAAACTGATTGGTGGTTTCAAACATTCTTTATTTTCCATAATATATGGGATAATTGTATTTTTCAGAGGGGTTGAAACCACCAACCAGAAAATGATTCCAACTTTGGAGGTTTCCTAAGTCATGGTACCCATGGTACCCCAAGGCTGAAACGCAGCTCTTAGCCGTCGACCTTCTCAAGCTCCAGGAGATCCGCCACGGATGGCCGACCCAAACGGAGAAAGCGAACGGGGGTGTTTTGTTCTGCTAGGGAAACCATGAGATTACCCTCTGGTAAACTAACATAACTATGGAAAATCACCATTTTTAATGGGTAAATCGGTAAATCCACTATACTATAAATGACCATTTTCAATAGCTATGTTAGTTTACCAGAGGGTATCCATTTGGTTATGGGAAACCATACGATGAAGTATACTGAAGTAATTACTGAAGTAACCAATGACAGTAGTGGTTTAATGGGAAGTAACCAACTATCGCATTTAAATAATGGAGAAGTAAGCAACTACCAATTATCTCATGTTTAACCAACTTTACTGCTATTTACAGTAGTGATGTGTCTACAAACAAGGATACTATTTTTTTTGCAACGTCCATGATTTTGGATACCCTTTGGTAATCAACCATGGCAATGGAAAATCCACCATTTATAGATGATGTTCCTATCCATTAAAGATATTGAAACCTCCATTTAGTTCGAGGGTTTCCCAGCCATGCCAGCCATGTGACGTTGTTCGAAGGATATCCCCTGTTTTTGGGCAACCCCGACTCATCCGAAAATCCAACGCCACAGGGTGTCTTCGAAGCAGATGGCGAGAGCGAGTCGAACTTCTCACAAGGATCCAAGGGAGTGCGCGAAGGTGGGGAAATCCAGCGGTGCATACTGGTAGTGGGTGGTAGTGGGTTGTTCGGGCTTGATTTTTGGTCATAGTTTGAAGATGTTTGAAGGGTATTTGAGATGAGCAATGCCAAGATAGACCACATCGGGAAGCCCTGGAGATCGTTGGGGGATTTGGGATCCAAACTCTGAGGTCGGCCGCTACTGGAAGTTGCTTCCAGCGAAGATGAGGAGAGTGGCGGACTTTGAGTTGTTGCTTCGGTGGATCACTTACTGTACTGTTTAGTTCTGAATGGATCTGAATGGGGTATGTCTAAACTTTGCCATGATATCTGATATATAGCTGATATCAGCTTGGGTCTTAGGCAAGTTGACGTCTTCCCAAAGCTGTAGTGGATAGCGCTGCTTCCTGAAACAAACAAAAACCATGGAGCGGGTGAAAAGGACCTCAGATGAACATCACACTTCGTCATTTTTTGCAGCTGGTGCTGGTCAACAGATATACAGTACATGCAATGCAATGCAATGCAATGCAATGTAATGTGTGATGTCATGTCATGTCATGGCATGTCATGTCATGTCACGTCATGGCATGTCATGGCATGTCATGTTATATCATAATATATCATGTGTATATATATATATATATATATTATATATGTAATGATTGTAATGAACGTGCAATAATTCATGTGTGCATGCATGCATACATGTTTGTTTAAATATATGCATATTACATACGTGTATATATAATTATATATATAATTATATATATAATAAGATTGCCTAAATCCAATATTTGGATCGTTATACTGTGCCTCCTTCCTGGTGTCTTACGCAGGTATAATATTCACAAAATTATTTCTTGGTCAGGTACGAAATGTGGTACACCCCATATTTGTATTGTTTGATTTTGATATCCAATATTATGATGTGCGAGTTGCCAGATGTTTGAATGGGGGTTGTCCAAAATAGGTAATCCCAAATTCGAATCGCACGGAGTGTACCCAATTCACACACACACACACCAAAATGTTCACATATTGTTGGCGGGTATCCCGTTCAATTCCCATTGTACCCCCCATTCCTGATCATGTTTGATGGCTAAATCAGCTAAAGCCATCTAAATCCATCTAAATCCATCTGAAACCATCTAAATCCATCTAAATCCATCTAAATCCATCTGAAACCATCTAAATCCATCTAAATCCATCTAAATCCACATCTAAATCCATCTAAATCCATCCAAATCCATCTAAATCCATCTAAATCCATCTAAATCCATCTAAATCCATCTAAATCCATCCAAATCCATCTAAATCCATCTAAATCCATCTAAATCCATCCAAATCCATCCAAATCCATCTAAAACCATCTAAATCCATCTAAATCCATCTAAATCCATCTAAATCCATCTAAATCCATCCAAATTCATCTAAAACCATCTAAATCCATCTAAATCCATCCAAATTCATCTAAAACCATCTAAATCCATCTAAATCCATCTAAATCCATCTAAATCCATCTAAATCCATCCAAATTCATCTAAAACCATCTAAATCCATCTAAATCCATCTAAATCCCCATATTTGATGGTAAAATCCCCAGAGATCTCCTTAGGAGGAAGGTTCTGAGCCCGGTGAGGTCGGTCTGGGATGGGATGTTTTGATTTCTGATAGCAATGATGATAGTTTTTATACAAGAGAAACCTAGTTACACACTTTGCCAAAAACGTGGTTTGGTCAGGTGCAAAAAAAGCATGATTTGCCCAGGAGGGCATATTGTACATTCCTGTACTTTACGTTTGTACAAAGAAACATCAAATTGCTGAACGCTCCCATCAAGAACAGTCCGACACTGGTCCGTTGGTGGTACATGGCTCGCAGCTCTCAGCTCAGCTCCAGGGGCCTTCAAAAAGTGCCAAATATGGCATTGAAAGAGTTTTTTCTGTCAGCAACACAGACACCAAAAGGAACTGGAGTTTGGCAGACAGCAAATAGGAAAGTTCATAAACAAAGTGCCAAATAAAGCAGTGCACAACAAGTGTGCCATTCGGGGGCCATGTGTGGACCTCAGGATGCATATGGGGATGATTCCTCTTTCCTTCGCAAGGTGTTGCAGGAGCAGTTGGGCTGTCTGGCGCGGGAGCTTCGGCATTTTGACTCAGCCAGATTTCCTCTCCATTCATTTCACAGATACAGCAACCCCAAATTGAATCAAGTCGAAAAGTTGGAAACCTGGATTCTATTTGACAACAAAAATAGAGGAAAAGATCATCAGTATATACAGTCGTTTTCACCATTTTTCACATCTGGAAGTTGTTTTCGCGACAGACCATCCTGGAGCCTGCCAGGAGGAAACCCATATGCTGATGACCCAGCTTCGCGGGGAGATTGCTGCAGAGCTGCGACAGATGCATCGACAAGAGCTCAATAACTTCAGTTTGCAGAAACTTGGAAGAGATTGGCTGGAGCAACCAATTGGATAAGTACAACTATGCACAACTTATAAATAATTAATCCTTGGCTATTTTTGGTGGAGATACCAACCAACTAAAGCGATTTCTGTTTGCAGGATAATTAGCCAAGATTGGGCTGTTGGGCGTGCCCTTTTGGAGGCATTGTTGTTTTTCTGGATCATCGGAAGTAAAATCAATTATAAATCATCCCCCATTTGCCGTGATTTACCTAATTCCATTCAACACCATGCCCATATGAAGAAGTTTACTATTTGGTTTGCCACATGAATCTCATGCCTTTGTCCAGAAAGCCACCTGGATGCTATCAGCATCCCAGGATCAAGCAGGTCGTTCAGGAGGCACATGCGTCCGCGCAGCTTGGCTTCTTTTTCAGTTGCGGGATGATCTCAAGAATCTCAAGGGTCAATATGTTGAAACCATGGGCTTGAAACATGTTGAAACCACCAATCATCAAGTTGCGACGATTTATGTATTGCACCAAAGATTGCTGGGAAATCGCTATTGTTTGTTTTTAATTGTTTTTACCTTTCTTGGGGATCCCAACGGCTCCGCACAGCCTAGGTCTACACTCTCAGCAAATTCCAAACTCATGATCATCTCCATAATTATCCATATGAGCCTGGAGAATTTGACATGAAATCCAGTCAGTAGTTGCAACCAGTTGCAACCAGTTGTAACATGTTATGACCAGCTCCAATCCTCCGGGACAGGCTGGCAAGAAGGCGGCCAAAGAACGAGGCATGCGCTGAAGCGAGACCCAAAGCACCCGTGGCAAGTGTCAATCTTAGCGACCAAGAAAATCGAGCAACACAGGCTGCAGGATTGATATGGATGTGACTGAAAATAGGATAATTATTTATAACAATTTATAACAATTGGATAATATAGGATAAGTACATATAATTACCCCAAGATCCAGTGGTTAACCATTATTTTTGCTATGACAAACTACTGGTTTGATATGTTTTGTTCACCATTTTGGAGGTGTCAATCCTCCATGTTCAGACACACATTTTATATGTCAATCCTGCTCATCAAGACGAAGGGAACAGAAGAGCCCTGGACAAGGACAAGAGGTTTCGAATACAGGTTTTGGATGGGAAACCCTGATGGACTTGTACTTTTTCAGAGGGGTTGAAATTCCGACTAGAGGATTCTTTGATACTCTTTGTATGTTCATCTTTTTGGATTTCGTCGTTCCCAAAATCATCCAAATATATCCAAATATTACAGGATTTTCCATGACATTCAGAGAACCAAATCAGCAGGGCTTCCAGCGTAGCAGGGCTATGGGTGGTGAAACACACTTTTTCCACCCGAGCACTGATACAAAACAAGAAATAGCCGTTATGTGCGAAAGTACTTGTCC
>Ga0126342_10012362_pt1 | contig 15225 bp, 14 predicted proteins | sample Cyp1metagenome_FD_92528 | JGI IMG/M metagenome (GOLD analysis project Ga0126342, IMG submission 92528) | Coral microbial communities from Lord Howe Island, Old Settlement Bay, Australia - Cyphastrea 1 metagenome | ecosystem: Host-associated > Invertebrates > Cnidaria > Coral ...
AGAAGGAATGAAGTCTGAATGCGAAGAGATTGGAGTTCCGTGAGAACGTCGTGGGCTTCGATCATCTGTGCATCTTCCGTTTCTTCTTTGGTTGGCTTCTCTCCGAATCTAAGTTTTCTAGTTGCTGGTTCAGGCGTGTTTCCAGTTGTTTCTCTAGGACGAGTGCTCATCTCCACAAAGATGAAGGGAGCGGCTGGAGACACTACTAACGATCAGCGTTTTTGAACCCAAGATGCTACAGCATAGCATATATATATATATTATAATTATATATTATATCATCATATATCAAATTATATCAAATTACTATATTTAAGCAATTCAATTTTCGATGATTTGGGGGTACCCTATGTTAGGACAAAGGCACTTTCACCCCGCTGATTCTTACGGACCATTCTTTTGACACGTTTTGTTTTGGGACTGTCCGATGCCTTTCTTTCCCTCTGTACCCTTTGTGTCCTCAGCAACCGTTGCAACCGTTGCAACCCTGCTGGCAGGTCACGTTGGCAGCCATGTTTGGCAGCATAATCACAAAGTGTTGGAAGCAAATGCAAGCAAGATAGAGTTTCAGGTTCTTCCTTAGGGGCGAGAACAAGAACGAGCTGGCTATAGCTGGCTATATACTTCCTGGCTACACACCTTGTGGGTCGAGGTTCGAAGAGAAAAGGCCCACCAGCAGGTCGCAAGTGGCAACGATGAAGACCACTGGCATGGTCAATTTCATCACCTGTTCCACGACGTGCCACGGTCATGTCATCCCATCAGATTACAGTGGCTACTGATGGCTGCGTATAAATCCTCTTAACGGATTGATGACCATACCATTACCCCAATATGGAGAATATATGATACAAGTAATATGGGTATGTAATCCCTTCCCCCTACTAAACCTTACCTAAATAGTAAAAACTAGGGTCCGTCTCCAATTTTGGACAATTTGAGGTTGGCCAATTTGATTTTTAATTGATCCCCTTTAGAAAACAATTAAAAAATGAAGCTACCATTTCAGGATTTCACCCCCATAATAAAAACTAGTCAACCCAGAGGTGTTTTTTATTAGGGTCCGTCTTTTAAGGTCGAAAAAAAGAAAGTATTTTATATTATTGAGGTGTTTAATTTTATATGAGGGGAAAGCTTCGAAATCCATTTTTTGGCAATATATTACTTAGATTTTAAAAGGAAATCTAATCGATTTTGAAATAGAAAACATTTTTGTATTAGGAATAGGGTTTCAAATTTACTATTAGGAAGCTTCGCACCCTAATAATGAATACCCCCTACTAATAAAAACTACCTGTGGTGTTTATTATTTGCGGGAGCGTTTAGTATTAGGGGGAAGGGATTAGTCAAACTTTTGACATCTTTTGACCATTGTACACCTGGTGTCAGTGCAGGAAGCTTCCACTCAACGGTGACCCTCTGAGAAGCGGCCCATGAATGTTGATGGTTTGATCCTTGCACATGGATGAACAGTGACGAGTCTTATGAAGTGATGTCAAGCCGGACGCAGAGCAGCTCCCGTTCCCAAATCCCTTTTTGGGCATACATCGATGGGTGTGGCAAATTCCTAGCCAATTCTTTCCATGGGCAGCAGTCACACTTTGCCCCACTCACTTTTTCAGCTAGAAAACACCATCCCACGTTGCGCCGCCTCCACTGGCTTGCGCCCCAGCAAAGAAGATGCTAACACACCACTAGCACCTGACCGCCACCGCCGCAACCGCGATTCCTGGTGAAACTCCGCTCTTGTTGCAGTCTTGGATCCCACACCTGACAATGCCAAGATGGACACCATAAAGGATGCTTGCTGTATAGGAGCGCCTCAGATTCAGAAACGTCTCGAGATGTCTCAAGGTTGTAGTGGGTTTTTGAACTGAAAAGGTCAGGGCTCACAAAATGATGCATTTGTTTCTTTCCAAGTTCAGCAAGTTCAGCAAGTTGAAGATGCACAGCCACTGGCACCATTGCGCCTACAAACAGTGATCCAACCTTTCCACGACTCTTGTTGATGCAATGCGGCTGATCAAAATTGATGCCGCTCAGGACAACTAAGTCAGTCCAAGAAACCAAGGAAAGTCTCCAACATGAAAGCATTATTGTTGTCAAGGATACCTTAGACGCCCATGTCATGCAGCTTTCATCAGCTGTGCCACCCCAAACAGCACATTTGGATGCGACAGGGTTTGCAACTTAAGCCATGCCGGGGCACTAAATGTACTCTTGTACAAAGCCATCAACAGCAGCAAAAGGAATCGCCTTTTGTTCGCCACAATCCTGGCAATTCCATGCAATTCCTGTCACCTTTTTCGCAGCGCCAAGCAGTTGATTCATTCCGATTTGGGCACCTTGGATCATCCCGAGAAAATCATCGGTTTCTGATGCACTCGACATCACTCGACTAGTCATTCTGCATCCACGACTGGTGTCCTCCAAACGGCTCGAAGGTAGGACGACTTCGGCGCTTTCGGGGAAGTCTCGGGAACCAAGAAGTAGCTGCAGAGAAAAATGCTACTGGACACACCAGCGAGCATGAAAAAGCTGGATCTCCAGCCAAACCTGCAACAGCTGGGGACAGCAACAGCAGTTTTGCTGCGGGGTGAAGAACATAATCTGGCCATTCTGATCAAATTGGTAAGTTACAAGTTATGGTACGAGTAAGTTTATAGTAGAGTTTCAACCCCTCAGGGTGTATAGTCCCGACTTTACATAGGCAGGGATTAAAAGTCAGAGCCAGCTTCTATGAAAGCAATGATGCGAGTTGGAGGATTGGAGGCCCTCCAGGCGAAAGTCCCACCTTGTAGCCAAAAAGCCTCCAATGGGCGGGGCGATCAGTGGACCCAGCAGCATGCATGCGAACAACAGGCCACCCACCTGGCGTACATCTCTGGGAGGCTTTGCATACAGTTCGTATTATTCTGATATAATATGATATTGTAATACACTTTGGGTTTAAAGAAAGAAATACCATAATACCATGATATCACATGCATGCAAAGGCAGCGAAGACAGAATCCTGTCCTTTTGTTGTCACAAAACTATCAGCCAAAGCAGCAGAGGGGGGGGCCTATTTGAGTCGCTCCTCATCAGTCGCTGGCCTTCAGTCGCTCCTCCTCCTTTTCATAGCAATCTCTTGAGATGGCCAGCACGATTGCTATGGAGGATGATCCAGTTCCTTGCAGTACTCTTCCCACCACGAACCAATGGTAGGAAGGTGCACCTTGGGCCAGCAGACCCTGCCGGGTCTGAAGAGAGGGAAGATAAGGGAAGATAGGGAACCACTATACCTTCACTAAACATACTAAACCCATGACTAAACCCATGTTAAATCACCAAGCTTTCAAGTTCTTTAGCTTCCACATCCCCGCGCCCAGTATCCACGCACTACCATTCGGAGTCAGCATAGCCATGGCCAAGACACATGCACAGCACGTGGTACTAAGTACCAAGAGCAGCTGAAGGAATAGAAAGACTTTGCGCCGACCAATGTAATCTGAGACAGGGCCAAAGATCAGCGTGGCTAGCCCACCTCAGTGTCAAAAATGGGTCAAATGTGGTCAAATAGGCACATATCCCCGTATATCACCCCTGGTCCCATCCCCGGTTCAGGCCATGGATCGTTCAATCGGCATTGGCCCAAAATCATGTGCTGCAACGACACATGCGGCGAATTTTCTGTTGGTCAAGGCACAAAAAACTTGATGAGCTTGAATTGTGAGGCTCATACCTTTCAGGTCAACCCGGCATCTCATGGAAATGTGAAGCGTCACTGTCACAGAACAGCCCTGCCATCTCTGTTGACAACCCTCCAGCCATTGATGTGCATAGCAAAATGGTAGAAAGCTGGGACTTCCGCTTCCAAACAAAAGAAGGAACTTCCTCCAACCCCATAAATGGTGATGCGAGTGTGATGATGGCCAAAACCATTCTGCGGAGTCCGAGTGGCCTTCCTCCATCACAAGAGCAGCATGAAACACCATGAAGAATCAACATTCATCAATGTAGATCGACGAAACATTGAGAAACTGTATGGAACATATGGGACAGTTCTCCAAACATCTCCAGAGATGTCGCAGGACTCATCTCATGTAGCTGAAATGCTACTCTTGGTGACATTGAAAGCTGTTGCCATATCCGGCATGCTGGGCTGGTACTGATCAGTACCTTGACGTTGGGACATATTGGGAAACAAAAAAACATGGCGAAGTTTGAAGTTTAAAAAGGCACCGATGTTCGCAAGATTACAGTATCTATTCATGTTATATTACAATCCTTCTTTTCGTTTCGCACCTGCTCACAACCATCGTAACTAGCAAGGTGAATCACACAGGGATTTATGTCTCCAGATTTCCTGGGGAACAGTCACGACAACTCTCGGCTGATCGGGCTCCAGGGTGAAGCCGAGGTACAAAAAAAGTCCAAACCGCCCGTGAGGGCTAATAGGCACAGCGTCACTGGAGCCAATTCTTTGCTAGCCGGTGCCTTCAGCTCACTGCGTGAGCAAAGAAATAGGAACGGAAGTAGACCCATGGCAAATCCGCTCAACACCTGCGCACAATGCATTCAACTAGTTCTAACAACTATCAGCAGTGCACACTGTGGGTGTTGAGACACCTCTAGTCCGAGACTATCAATTTTGGTGAATTTGTCAGTGTACGTTTTGCTGGTTGTGGAGATTGACAGGTGCACGCAGCAGATGTCAAAATGTGAAATCCAACTCAGCATTTTCCATGGCAAGACACCATGAAGACATCCGGTCGCACAACAAGCCGTTTCTCGAGAATCGCTTTGTGCTGCAGGAAGAACACGGTTTTTTCATCTAAATATGTCCTCAGCACCATGTATGGTTTTTTCTCTTCAGTACCACAAGATTGCAAGTCTGCTGATGGCCTAATTGCATGTTTTGCTGATATACAGTTAGTATTCATGATATATTTAAATTGATATGCAATTTTGCCAACTTTGCTATCCATCCATCCATCTATCGATCTTTCTACATATATCCTGCTATGGAAGATGGAAGATGCATCCAATTGCCACGAGGATCGTTGCATCTTGGACTGCAGCTCCCAGACTCGCCATGGCGCCGCGAGCTGGCCGCCGCCTGGCCCTTTAAGCCAAGAAGCAACCGCTCACCATTCATACGAATCAAACATATTAGTATTAAACAATGCTAAACCATGTTAAACCATATTATAAACCATATAAAAACCATATTAAAACCATACTAAACCAACAAAATATGATGATGTAATGTATTTATCCTGATGATACACTGATTCAATCTGATTTGAGTGGTCTTGAAGGAAAATTTTGCAGAACAAATCGGCACAACGATCTTGGGGCCTGCTGTCCTGATGCGGAGGTGCAGATCGGGTCGGACCTAACAAATATATTTCAGATTATCTTAGTCATTTTAGTCCGTTTTAAAGATACATTCAAACCATTTCAATCCGTTTGACATCGTTTGACCATGGACGGAGGAAACAACAGTTCATGCTCTGGAAAACTCAGCCCACCGGGCCCCTGCTGGCCTCATGAGCCTTTCTTGCCCTTCTTGATGTTCTTGCGCTGCTTCAGGCCTGCACAAAGGAGGGAGCAGACTTTGAAGCAATCGGCAGATGTACCCTTTGGAGCCCTGTAGCAAATTGTGGCATCCAAAGTCTCTGAGTGATAATGACTCATGTTGCAGTCATTACATCTTACTTGTTTGGGCTAGTGCAACTACCAAGAAAACTGAAGGGTCTTGAGTAAACTGGTGGATGTACGCAAGACTCCAGCAGCAGCTCAATACCTACCCAAATTTCACAATGTTCCCAGTCCGGACCGGGAGATGTGACAGCCCATGTTTATTCTGCGTGTATTGCTTGGTCCATTTGCAAAAGCCTCGCGCGTTGTCCTTGCGGCCCCTCTGCACTGAATTTGGTCAAGGTACATGTACTGAAACTCGAGAGTCAAGCATCTTCTTCGGGGTTTCTGCGAAAAGCAACAACTCAAACGAATTCAAATCTTCAAGGGACTCAATGACTTTTCTCCAGGCCAACACCTCATGTCCATTCGTTTGTATACATTCGTTATATTCCGTCAGGATTGATCTGATCTTTGATGAGTTTCAGGGCCGCGATGCTTGACATCCTCGGAGCCATCAAGGCTGACGCCGTTGGCATAAGATACGCTGCTGAATGCTGCTGAAGTGTCAAACTCCAGCAGATCGCAGCACTGCTGGCTCGGACAGCTAGGGTGAAGTTGTTTGCTTGAAACATGCATATGGCAGTGTGTCAAAACCAATAGTACCCCTGGTGAACATCAACATAGCTGGTAAATGGATGTTCATTCCCCTAAAAATGGTATTAATAGGTATTGATCCATACCCATATTTCATATTACATGTATTGCTTGTATCGCGTTCACGACTTGTAATGGCCCACAATGAAACAAGCAAGAGACTAGATCCTACTTTTGTCGATCAAACAAATTGAGTGGCTGTGACTAAGCCTTCCATGGTACCCATTTCGACAAGATATGCCAAACACAGGCATTCGTAAATTGCTTGTCCAACCCTTTCCAAGGACGTGCCCTTCCCAACTGGTTCTAACACTGGGCCACTTTGTCATGGTTTCCCATAAAGTCGATAAAATCTCATAGACTTTCGTAGAACTCTGTAAATTTCTACAGTTTCCTCCAGTTTTTCCCCTGGTGACTCAAGTTCTGAGATCTTCTGAGCTTTCAGCAGCTTCGCTTCTAGCAGCTCACCGCTTTAATGGCGGGTGGTGGACCTCATATGGCATGTCGCCGTCGCTGATATGGCAAGTCGGCTAGTCTGTCCAGAAATGTCATATGAATTGACCGGTAAACGAATGCCATGCACTGCCATGAACCACCCCAGTTTTCTGGAAATAGCTGATCATATTTTTTTCAGTTGGAGGGACCCTCGCCTTATGCACCCCAAAGCCATGATGACTGACACATATTTAAAATTCAGAATTTGAGAGACCCTGGACAGAGAATTTTTGAATTCTTATCCAACGCTCAGGCTGTATTGGGTGTACCACATTAGATCAGTAATGAGAAATGGTAATGGATAATTAGCTCGAACAATAACAATTCTAACACGAATGGAAGGTTCTGTGCAAATACAGCCCGTTCCATCCGCCTATCTCCAGCTCCAAAATCTTCCGTCCTGTCCCTCATCACTTTTGCATCCATACAACTCTAGAGCTGAAACGTTCAAGGTGCCCAAATGTGCCAAACAAATGTAGTACACTTGATATCCAGCGGAAAAGAATCAAGCGCACCAATGGCTCTTGAAAGCTGGGAATGTCCATCGAGGTCATATATACAATATGTACCTGGAGCCCAAATCACACCATATGACACTTATTCTCGATGTTCAATCCTCCATTGTATGGGTCAAAATAATCCAAAATAGGTGTCAATTGAGCATTGGTTTCCAGCCTGTATATCGGGATGTCTGCATCTGGTTATGTTCATCATCATCGTCGTCGTCGTCGTCGTCATCGTCGTCGTCGTCATCATCATCATCATCATCATCATCATCTCCTCTCAACATTTCAACCTCAGCTTCACTGTGCTTCACTTCACCACCATTGGTGCTGCACCAAGTCGCCCTTTGGCCTTCCTCAGCAAGGGATCGCGCTCATCGTGACGCGAGTGGCCAGCGCCCATGGTGGTCATGGCTGCACCTATCACTCGGCGGCAAGCCCAGCTTGACAGAGTGGCACACTGTACTAATGATATTAGTGAATAATTTGTGCAAATGGAATCAAATAGCTATCTGTATATTATATGTTGATATGTTCTGATATATTCTGATATGTACAGTAAGTGTATCTATATGTATACATAATATACATGCAGTAGATTGTCTTTTTTCCGTGCACATCAAAGATCATCAGAATGTATGAAGTTGACTAGTATCACAGGCCAGCTACTGCCAGCTATGACTGCAAAGCTGGACGAAGGACCCCCATTTCCACCAAGATCCTGTCAGAGACCCACGCCCTACGCCGTCCCACCTTTGAATCTACTGCCTACATGCTGGAAGCGAGTGGCCTGCCGAGGCCATGTTCCGGAATGAGAATCATTGAGAATCCCTGGGACATCCTGGGACAATTGGGACCAGGGCCGTCAAAGAGTCAAAGATTGATCTGTTCTGTCACTGAGTCACTGAGTCACTGAGCCATCGCCTGACTCCGGTTCTTTGCATTGGCCTTCATGGCAACAAGAGGGTCGGTTGACGCCTTGCGGGAGAGTTGGCAGATTTGACTGTCGACCAGCAAACATAGAGAAACACAGGTAGCCGTTGAACTTCGGGGTCGACGACCCAACCTGCAAACACATTGAGGTTGGAAGTCCAGAAATCATATCACAGCCCTTTAAGTTCAAACAAAAATATCAAGGATTCAGATATATTCAGATATCAGATATCATGATCTGCAGCCGAGCAGAACAAAGTTTGAAGTTCCCACAGGATTTGCACAGGACCAGCCTCCTCCCCCACCAGGTCCAGCAAGGCTTCCGGGCACACCTTGCTGGTGCCTCGTGCCTGGTGGAGTTGTTGGGGAAGATGTTGGGGACGTTGGACAGAAATATGGAAATAAATAGCCTTTACCATCCAAAATCATGACAATATGGTATGGGAGTGCTTACAAATAGCCACCAGCCACCATGTCACCATACTCCTAATATCAAGCCCCTGAGAGGCGACAAGGTTATCCCAATGGTCAGCTACATCAAATGTCCACACATACTATGGAAGAAATCCTGCACCTGTTGGGAACTATTGGTAACTATGAAACACTGTAAATCATGGGATAATATGGGATAATAACTTATTATATCTTATTATAATTATAACAGAACAAACCGTCTACCGTACTACCAACTCCTGCCATCCGCAGTATGAAACCCATCAAAACAGCAGCTTTCAGGAGCCCCTGTGGCTGCGGTGCCTGGGCTTGGGCTCGAGTGACAGCAGGGAAGGAAGTGTCGTTGGCCGACATTTTCCGTGCCCACATCAGGGTGTACAGCAAGCCTCACCAGGTCCGTGATATTCGGTGATTGATCTTGGAAATTCTGTTGAAGAGAGGAACAAGATGGAACAAGACCATGGGAACAAGTACTTCGCCGTGGTGAAACATGAATTTGGTGAAAGGCACAGATTGGTGTCATAACCTTGCACTCGCTGGTTTTATTGTGTCGGGAGAGGAAAGTAACCTCCAACATCAAGCAGCAGGAGGTTCTGCTCAGGTGGCTTCACCAAGAAGCCATGCCAGCTGGGTTCACTAGAACGTCACTCCAGTGAAAGTGATGCCAAGTTGCTATCTGACGTAGTGTTGAAGAGGGACATCCAACCTTCAGACATTGTCACACGATGTCACAAGAGCGGTGTGCTACATGCTGTGGCATCCCAAGGTCTCTCTCCTAACGAATGAGCAACAGCACATTGCTCCAGGGGCTTCAAGAAAATGTGGCGCAATGTTTCAATCCAGCAGCAACTTTTGTAATCAGTTTCTATCATCTACCACTGTTGATAATTCTTGACCACTTGGCTCCCGGTTCAAATGATGTCAAGGCAGAGTGGCTGTACGCAACGATGCCAGAGATCAGAAAGCAGGTCAAAGCCATGCTCGATGTATCTGAGATGTACCTGACACAGAGGTGGAAAGCCCATTCCACAACATTGAACCTTCTATGAACCTTCTATGAACCTTCTATGAACCTTCTATGAACCTTCTATGAACCTTCCATGAACCTTCTAGTACCTTGCCTGCTGATTGATGAATATGGAGGTCTGCTAGGAGGTCTACTAGGACTAGGAGGTCTATGTTGTGGGAGAGGGCTGTAGAGTGCTTACGAATCTAGTCTTCACCCTTTAAAAATACGAGAATTGCATCCCGACATCAAGGAATTCTTCGATATTCTGAAGGATTTCTGTTCCTGACTCAAGTAACTCAAGTCAAGTACTTTCGCAGAACTGAAATCCCATGGTGTCTGACAAGGCACCACGAGGAGTTTGTATCTGAGAAGCACGGCACGTTCTCCATGACCTTGGCGGTGTTGATCATCGACGTGTGCCATCAACAAACTGCTGCAACACTTTCAGGCAGCACTCCGGTAACTGCAACTGATCATTATATTTTCAGTTTTTACTGGCTCATTATCATTCATGTGAATGAATATATATATATATAATATCTTAATATGTGTATATAATATATGCATGTTGTTTTATACAAGCAATCACTGTCACTCCCATTAATTCAAGGATCATCCATGGATCATGCCAATTTCATTGCAAGGTTTGCTTCAACTCAGCTGAGTGATGTCCTCCAAACACCCATGGCCGAGAGACGACAAAGCCCAGCACAGTGGATAGGAGCACGATGAAGGCTGATGCGATGATCTCGTAGAAACCTCGAAATGATTCCACAGATCAAGGGGGTCAGAAATGGAAATCAGTTTTCACCCTGGCACCTTGATGTATTTTGATATACATATATATATATATATATTCATGGCAAAATATCTGTATATAGCTGGTATTTAATTACTGATGTTCATCTCCCCGATATGCTATCATAGGTCATAAATGGCGTGCAGTGCACAGGGAATCACCCTTCCGCACAACCGCACGACTTCGAACATCCTACGGAATCTCGGCAACGCAACAACAATCCCATCTTGAGCATTTTGGTAGACACCTACCTTTTTCCCGTCTACTGTTTGAAAAACCCAGTAGGGGTCACCAGTTTCTGGGAACCCAGTGGTTTCCCGAGTCCAAACGCATTTCCAAGCGTCGAGTCATGCCATGCAAGAAGGAAATGACACCACCAGCACTCAGGATCTGCTCAGAAGCGTCCTGCACACACATCATTGGTTTTTCATTGGTAGCTATCAGCAGGGTTCTATGTAAAGCAACTGTGCACTCGAGTAGGTGTATATCTTGAATTAAACAAATATAGCTATGAAAGAATTGATTCTACAACCTGATAATAAAAACTAATCTATATGTATATATATATATGTATATACATATATTATAAATTGTACATTAATATACCAATTATGGCATATGTCGATGAATAGATCAAGTATAACTTCAGAACCTCAAGGACCTCAACTCTCCGAGCGCCTTGGAGGCTTCCCTGAAGTTGGTGTCTCGAAGAACAATGTCCACGAAGGCATCTTTGCTATAACCTTATGCGATGTGCCAAGGCCCAGGGGGCCCAGGGCCAAATGGCGAAATCGCGCTCAGCAGTGAGGTTGATGAACTTCAATGAACCCAACATTCATACATTATCATACATTACAATGATTTAATTACAATGTATAAAATTCAAAACAAATCTAAATTATAGCACTCGACGTGCACTTGAATAGCATTTAAGTGAACTTTTGTTGATGTCACAGACAGCGACCATCAGCAACCAGGCGGCCACCGAATTCGTGGTTCACGAAGGTGGCGAAGAGGCTCGCAGCGCCGTGCATGATGCCCCAAATATCCTTTGTCTCCTCCTCCTGGGACAGATTTCTGCGGAGATCAGCAAAAATATCAACAGAAACATGAAATATATTGAAATATCATAAAATGCCATAACATAATTGCATCTATGAAATGAATTGAAATGATATACCATATTATACAATGTGTTTCTTGCTGCAATTACTTCAATTACTTCATGAAACATGTCCACACCATTTTGTCCGCAAAGCCCAGGTGAAGGCTGATGTCCTCATCAAACTGCTTTCGTTGGATTTTGTGGGAGGCTGGTGTCGTCAGGAACCTCATGACTTCTGCCGCCACGCCTCGGTACACAATGGAGATCAATGGAGACCCGAAAAAGAGCATTGGGATTGAGTGGGTCGCAAATCTTGAGATACAAAACATACAAAGTAAAATCAAAGGCATCATGAAGCATCTGAAATTCATATGTATCAATATGTGTGTATATATATACATATACTAATATATATATATATATATATACACAATGCATTTGTATGGATGTGAGCCCTATTTCACGCAGCCATCCTGTGGCCAAGCAACGGAGTGGCCGGGTGATAAAGATGTACCAGCAGAAGTACAGCAGGGTGCCCAACTTCTTCGTCACGGCATTGCAAAACCTTGGTGCTGCTCCCAGAAAGTTCATCGCGAATCCATTGGGTTTGTCCAGATATGGTGATTCCCCCATAGGATCCATGTATGCTATATATGGTAACATTTAAAACCATCAATATACCCCAAATGTTAGCATATATACCATACATGGATCCTATGGGAATTCATAGCAATTTTATTGAAGAATATGACAGTGACATGATAGGATTCTGATGATCAACCATTGGACTTTGCAGGAACACTTTTGTGCTTGGACACAGCCATATGCAGTCAAGGTGCCCAGCGGCGATCCACTCAAACTCCACAGTCTTGCTCTCAAGGTCCTTGGAGGTCCCAAGTGGAGAACTATGAGAACTCGGCAAGGCATTCCAAGGGGGCCACAGATTGCCACAGATTTCGGCCAAAAGATGTGACCCGGCGACCCTTTCGATGCCAAGAGGCTTGCGGCACATACGGTGCGTCCTGAAGGTCCCGGCATGCTAAGAACCCGACACTGTCATCATCTGTCAAGATTCAATCTGAAATTTCATAGTAAGCCAAGTAATTACACACACATGATTGAAGAATTTGTGATGTGGTTGTGTCGTTTCTGGGTGAATGAATATATATATATATATTACATACATACACAATTATGTATAAGTAACATACAAGCATATATTATATATTATATATATGCATATACATGCTAACAAATTAGACGAAGCGGAATTCGACCGAGCAAAAAAAGATCCTTCGGACTTGTCATGGTCTCTGGCACTGTTCGTCACCATGAGATGAAGATTTGACGTGGCTTAGCCGCTTCAAGACATCCCAAGCCATTCCAAGCCACTGCAGGTCGCCAAGCCCAGGCCAAGTGTCATTGGGACCTTTGTCCCGCAGGTACACGACCATCTTCTTCTGTCCGGTCTCATGATCATGCTCGATGTAGCCTGCAATGACATGCAGCATGTCCAGTTCTTTCCAAAACGCGCAGCATACAACTGCCACGTTTGTAAGACCGGCAAAGCTCATTACGTAAACGTCTGGATATGATTTCTGTTTTGAATGGAGGGAAATCAGGGCAATGCTATCTATGCGAATCTATCTGCCAACTCATTCAATGCTTTCACAGGTTCCCCTCGTCTCATCGGAAACAATCCACCCTTCTGCACCCCCAAATTGATCAAGAAATGGGTACTTCTGTGTGTGAACATTATATCAAATTATTAACTAAAACCAGATGAATCCAGATAATTGAATATTAAAAATGAATTCCAAACATTTCCACACATAATTCAATCAAGTTAAGCAATGAACTGGGCATATGGATACCCTGTTTTGGTCCCCGCCCACCTTCTTTGTGAATGCCAGCTGCAATGCCACCGACCACCTCTACTCTATCCAATGGAGTCTTCCGCACCTGGATCAGGTCGCAAATCAACAGGGAAGCCTTCATACAATAGACAATTTATGTCTATCGATTGTTAAAATAAATTATATATAAATATAATATAGTCATATAGTTTTTGTATGTTTTTGTATATATAGGAAGCCTTGTAATACGACAACAGTCTGAAAAAACAGTAAATTGGTTAAGGATCACTTCAGTAGTTAGTGTATGTTAGATTTTTTTATGGTGTGGGTGGCAGTGGGTGGCCATGTGCAACCAACCGTTCAATAAGTACCCGGACCACTGCCAGGAGCGCGGCTGCCCAGCGTTTTTTGTAGCTGACAAACGGATAGTCCATGGCTCCAAACCATTGATAAATCCCTGGCTTCTTGGGATCTCCATCGCCTTCACCAATTGACAGGAAGCTACGAATAAGTCCTGAGAATGTTTGGACCACGAATGGTGAGCTAGGTGGTAAACATTGTTGTCATGTTTACGAAAATATATGCAGGAAAGAGTTGGCCATGGCCAAGCAACAACTGTTTGAGAAAATTGCTGTGGTGAATTTTCAAATACCTCATTTGGTTCCTTAAGAGTAGGATCATATTCCCAACATACCATGTATTGGATAGTATATGATAGTATAACCCCTACAATCATCGACCAAACGGGTGGTCTACTTCGACCATGGCCATCACTTCCCACTTGGTGCGCTGGTGGAAAATCTGATGCACTCCCTGTGAATCCGAATGATCCAAGATGATCCAAGTTTCGCCACAGATTCACAGGGACCGCAATTCGACCTTTTCCATTAAAATCACTTGGAAATATGACCCTTCTCCAGTGAGAATGGCTGGTGGACCGCTGGAGGAAGCAGAAAACTGAAGAGAACAACTCCCATAACCTGCGTTTTGGATGTTTGCTTCCGGCCCTTTGATATCTTTGGCCTGACAACCCGAGCTAGGGGTTCAGCTAGTGCTGGAAGTTGCACGATGCGTCAGCAGCTACAACTTTGGTCACGGGCTGCGATTCATAGTCAGGCAAGCTACAGTACGACCTGGCTTGGTGTCAAACTCTTAGAGATACTTCATTAATTTGTGTTTCTCACTAAAAAAGATTCTAGGTCCAGTCATGATTTTAGAGGCCACCCATGCATCGATCCATTTTCTCAACCGCTTGGTCATGAGGCGTGAGGTTTGACTGAATTGAACCCTCCATATTACATCCTTGAAGAAACACCAGGCTCAGCGGCAAACTTGGCCAACATGGGGTTTGCGCAAACATGGCCATTTCAATGTGAAAATGAGTGATAAATGCATTGGAATGGGGGAATAGCCCACACCACACTAATGATATTTAATGATAATGTGACATATCCACACCACATCACAATCTAATAACTCAGTTGCCAAAGCCAAAGTTCTGTTTCCTCTGGGTCCGCTGTCCTAGCAGCTACAAAGAGTTTGCTGCTCGCTGAATTCGCTTGTTGCTAATTGGCATCGGTTCCACGATCAATGGAGGTGTTTTGATGTGTTATATATATGTAGATTGCATTTCAAATCAACGAATTGCTGTTGAGTCGCGATATCAGTACTTGAGAGGGGGGGGACGAAAGGTAGGGGGGAAAAGACAGGAGGGAGAGGCAAGAGAAGGTGCGACTGTTTGTAACGCAAGCACGCCGACGACGACGACGACGACTACTACTACTACGACT
>Ga0126342_10012363_pt1 | contig 15224 bp, 18 predicted proteins | sample Cyp1metagenome_FD_92528 | JGI IMG/M metagenome (GOLD analysis project Ga0126342, IMG submission 92528) | Coral microbial communities from Lord Howe Island, Old Settlement Bay, Australia - Cyphastrea 1 metagenome | ecosystem: Host-associated > Invertebrates > Cnidaria > Coral ...
CGGGACAGGGTGGAGTTGCTGAATCGGGACAACCCGGAGTTTCTGAATCCTTGGAGTTTCTGAATCGGAGTTGCTGAATCGGAGTTGCTGAATCGGGTAAAGTTTCTGAATCGTAATTATTCCCATGAATACTAGTTCGTTATATCCCCTAGAAACCCAGTTATATTGACCAAGTATGACCAAGTTATGTGCATCGTATCTATCGTCAACTAGAAATCCCCGTGGTTGGGTTAAATCCCATAGGTATTCCCTCGTTCATAGGTTCATCACCATTTACGCATGATTTTCTGGTTCGTGGTTTCAACCCCTCTGAAAAATATTAGCCAGTTGGGATGATTATTCCCAGTAAAACATGTTCCAAACCACCAACCAGGTAAAAATGTGGATTGACCACCAACCAGTTTTTCTTTGGGTCTTGCCGAGTCCGGCCGGCCTTCTTAATCACCTGACCGACCTCAGGTGGAAGGCCATAATCTTTCTCTTCCTGGCAGGAGGCCACGACGAATCGCTACGAGAGTTGGGATTCGTGGTTCAGAAGCCATTAATATATTTGGGGACATTTCATATATATATATATATATATATATATTTATGTATTTATTTATAATTACATATATTTATTATACATATATTAAATATATAATATTATATATATGTATATATACACAGTATATAATATTATATATATAACTGGGGGTATACGGTATAAGCCATCTACTACTTGGAGGAGTCATCCCACGAATCGGAAGTGGTTAGAAACCATAGATAGTTCAGCCACGAAAAGTAGGTGCTATGACCCACGAAAAGGGGACTTACTTACCAGGGGGTATCCTCCAAGTAGCTAGTTGGTGGTTGAGCCATCCCTCTGAAAAATATGAAAGTCAGTTGGGATGATTATTGCCAATATATGGGAACATAAAAAATGTTCCAAACCACCAACCAGGTAGTCAATATTTGGTGTTTCACCACACTAAGCGGGTTACAAACCCAGTTTGAAGTAGGGTAAGGCAATGTCCAGGTGTAACTGGATTGAACTGACCCACACAAATCAGGAATGCCATTTGGTTATTTAACATAACTATGGAACATGTGCCCATTTTGGGTGATTTATCATGATTTACCTATTGAACATGCTGATTTTCAATATACAGCTATGTTCAACAACCCGAGGGTAAGCTATTTGTGGAAGATTTCTGCCGTTGAGGTCACTATGATCTAGGCACATGACATAAATGGTTTGCTTGTTGGAAACTGCGTCTGTGCATACAATATATATATATATATACATATACATGACATGATATAATATGATACATTCATATACCATATATACACATACAGATGCAAATATATTCCCATCAATTACCCATGTTGCATACATCTACACATCAGGAGATCTGGATCCAAACCCTAGCGCGCTTCTATTTACATCAAAATCTCGTGACCTCGCAGCCTCAGGTCGTTCTCATCTCCGGATTGAAGAAAAACGTAGAAAACCCCGTGATACCACCATTGATGTTGCTGAATCCTCTGAAAAACAAACCCTGGTTTCAAACTGGTTTCACCATGTTTCATGTTTCATGGTTCAATCGCCATTTCCAGGTGTTCCCGGTCCTCCTCGAGGTGCTCCTTGCCTCGCTCACGCCAGCGCTCCAACTCCTGGATGTCATCGATTTCTTCCGATATTTGGGGGTTTCCTAAAATGCTGGGGGTACCCCCAAATCATCCAAAATTCAACCATTTGAGTGAGTATTGAGACCCATGGGTTTGGGAACCCCCCATCTGACGAAACTCCCATTTGGAGAATATTCTGTTTTTTTAGCTCATTTCAGAACAACTCCAAAGCAAAAGGAGATTTATGGGATTTAGCCCAGGCAAAATATGATGGTTATTCCAGGGATTCTATCCAGACACAACTACCGGGGGCAGCCAACCAAAAAGGGTAGGAAAATGCACAAAAAAATAGTAATTCAACCCCCGAAAAATGTTTCAGCAAACAAACAAGAGGAATACTTCAAAATAACCAACAGTGACCAACAGTATGTACAGAGATTTAAGGATATCAATCAACCAATCTGGGAACATGAACAAACAATCAAAGGATGTACAGGAAGTGAGGATGTTTCACTTTTCACATCGCCTAAAAATAGATAAAATTGGGGCAACGACCACGTTCAACTGACCCACCCAGTTTTCCAATGTTCATCCAAGGAAAAATAGAGGGAGTACCCCACCATTTAAGGGACAAACCCATGACAAACCCATGTATCATATTGTTATATATCCTTTTTTGTATGCCCACTATTTGTTATATTGTGTACAACTCTGGATCACTTTGCTGTTTTTTATGTTGTTTACATTCACAAACTCTTCAACCACAAGTGATGGTTAAACCATGATTAAAGCTCTATCATTGATGATGAACCCCACATTGTTAGGTGAATCCTCCATGTTTGTCCATCCCAAAGGTCCCAAAGCCAAAAAAATTGGACCAACCCCTCAGGTCGAGTTGCATGGTCATAGTACATGGTTGATTCGCCTGGCATTTTCACATTGTGCACCTCAGATCTGTGGCGTAAAGGGTGTTTTTTCCCAGGTGTCTGTCTGGTGTCGACCAAAAATGCCGGAACTTCACCGATCGCGATGCGAATGTCACCAGCACAGATGTGTCTGAACATGGGATATCTCGAATTCGTGGCATTTTTAAATGCACCAGGCACCATGGGAACATTTCAATTGAACGACAGATTCGAAACGTGCACATATTTGAACAACCCCAGACCCATGTCGTACAATTGGAGACAGTCCATGCCATAACCACAGACACATCGTGCGGAAAGTTTGAAGGTGGGAAATAACAGTGGTTTGGTGTGTTTATAACCAAACCATAGTCGCGATATATGATGATATATACATAATTCTGCATACATAACCAGCAATAGGATGAGGAGCAGCAATTTCAAGGGTACTCCGGTTGGCCGTCGGGTCTCACCGTAAACTGCTTATAATGGTCCCCTGATTAAACCAACACGGACACGAGCTCGTTGCCACAGCAACCCTTTTTTGTGGGTTTCCGAACGATGCCGGAACTGATGCAGGGAGGAGTCTTGTCCTCCTTCTCCTCTTTTTTGCGACCGAAGAGACCTTGCAAGTCAGCGTTTACATGCGTTTGCTGGGAATATATCGCTCGGGATTGTCCAATAATCAGATGTTGCTCCCAGAGTGGTTGATCACTTTTCATGATCTTACTTGACTACTAGGTTTTCGATTTTTCGATCAGGAATCATCTTCCCAAAAATGGACACCATGCTACTTCGTTGATCACTTGTGATCATCTTCCCAAAAATGGATCTCTGAAAAGACCCAGAAAACAACGTCAAAAAAACCCTGCAGCCACTGCAGCCCAAACCAGGAATTGATCATGTGATTGGGAAACTTGGTTCCCCACTTAGTAGGGAATATGTACTGTATACCCATAGTTCCTTGCTTTGTACCCAGGACTTCAAAAGGGGCCCACAGCCTACAGAATTTTCCTCCAAATACAATGTTGTAGGGTTCAAATTGCTTTAATTTAAACCGTTCTGTTGGCCGGTAGTGCTTATTTGTTGTTTGGGATGTTCCGGATGGAAAGAAAAGGTTGCCACTTTGGGATCAAGATTGGAAAACTGCAACCAAGCAACGTCCGAACATATCGAATTGAAATTTTCTCGCCGGATGGTCCAGGAATGAAATGGCTGCTGTGTAGCGAAAGCACACATCATATTTTTAATATATATATATATTTCACTGGCGACTTCAGGTTCCTAAATTGGAGGTACCTACCATATGTAAGGCCTATGTAAGGCCTATGTAAGGCCTATGTAAGGGAATATCCCCACAAAATATGGCCTTATATGGTACAGTACCTCCATTTTAGGATCCTGGAATTTCCATTGACATATATATATATACATGCATACACAATATTTCCACCTCTGTACGCATGATTACTCATGTAGCTGCCTGTATATGTGTCTATGTAAAAATGGGGATATAGAAATGTGGTTTCATATTTAAAAAAAACAATTACATGCATTGTTAATCATGTTTATCTATATACCTCATATGTTATACATATAATTAATACATTATTTATTATTTCTATCTATATATATATTGTGTAACGCCTATTCATATCATTCATATTTACTAATATATTTTACACAATGCGTGAAAACATCAATAAAATAAATGCTGGAAATTTGTCCGAATATCAAAAATGTACAAAAAAAAACAACTGCTCGCCCACCTCAACATATGGAAACTCTGATATCTGATATCCTCGTCGTGCGCTTCAATGATTACAACCCACTACACGGTGATCATCGTGCATCATGAGTTGATCAAAATTGGGTACTCCAAAGTGTGTGGTTTAAGATGCATTAAGATGTCAGTAGATTCACATTTGCATGGAAACTCCACCATGAATGTACAGTACATCATTTTGCTGGAAAACAATGAATTTCCAGTCTTTGTCCGTGTGTCTATCTCAGGGTTTCTTGGTCGAATCGCTCTTACTAAAGCTCGGCGGAGGCTAAATTAAACTACAACAAAAAAAATGGCTGGAAAACCCGGTTGCAGTATCCTGGATATTGTAGATATTCATTCTGTTAAGTGGTGTCAACCCATCCAAAAATTAGAAAAGTCAATTCCGATTGTCACACATCATTTGTTGGGTGGTAAATAAATTCATCATTGAAACCAGCTACTAGTAGAGATTTTCGTATACCCACTAATTTAGTCGAGTATCTGTGACTTACTGATCTTACTGTAAGCAATTATCCATTCATGACTTGTAAAATAAAATTGATTTGGGAACTATCATGTGGCAACGGGAAACTCTCACTAGCTCCACCTGGCTCCTTCCGTTTTTGAAAAAATGGAGCGATCAGTTCCTCTTCGGGGATGAAACTGATGTGCTGGCTGAAACTGACTGAAATTGATTTGTAGATACCTAGCATTGAACAGTCTATGTACAGTGTGTTGCTTCCATCTTAGAGTCAGTTGGTCAGTTGATCGCCCCTTTTTAGCGCTGTCCTGGCTGTGGAAAGCTGCTGGCGCGATGGTCTCCGGAGGAGGTGCCAAGCAACTTCCAGAAGAAAATTTTCACAATTGAAGGTCCCCAGCCATATCAATATCAAACATTGTCATGCATATTATTACTGGAAACCATGATACATGACAATGATGCTATGCCATGTCTTTTTTTTGCAGCCATGATCAAACATGGCTATTGATAATGATATGGCTACGGCTATTGATAAGAAACATAAATACAAAGAAATTGCAAGATCAAAGGGTTTGAGCTGCCATAAGTATCAGATTTACTTCAAGAACTGTCCATTAACCTAATCATTAACCATGCAGTGGTGAATGCTAGGATCCATAGTTATTTTTTGGCGGGCTGGCTATCCCCATCTTGGTCGATGTAACAATAAAGTTAAGTTTAGTTGGATTCCTGCTTTGGTTAATCTTATGTGCTATGTTTGTATATGTTTGTATATGTTTGTTGGTGGACTCCTGAAGGATATGTGGCCGAGGCCATCTCCCAGCGAGACCATCCAATGGGAAGATATCGAGAGCGGATCTAATGCCCTTCTCAGCTTGGGAGCCTGCGAACATCCATGTCTCAGGAAGAACAGTGGGCATAGAACCAATACAAGAATTAGGGGTCTGGCAAATTGTCCAGATACGAAGTGGTAACTATTGTCAAATCCATCTATACTAATTATCCAAATAGGTTTTGGCCAACTCTATAAGATCTATAAGAAAGACAAGAGGCTAGTATTTCTGGTCCATCCCCAACCCGTATTCTTGCCAAAAACACATGCAGACCATTATTCCCCCACTATTCGGGGGGCGGGTTAAACCTGGAAAATTACTGGGATCAACACAATTACGGGATGAAAATGGTACTGTTATGCAGGCAAAAATTCGTTTCGAGATTCACAATGCCGAGGGTTCTGCTCTCAGGATATTTAGAACATTCCAACATTGAAGAGGAACCCACGACTTCAATCAGAGCCTCAATATCAGGGAGGCAAAGGAAGTAGAGCCTCTTGCAATTTCAAGCATGGAACATCATAGAACGATTTATATCGAAGTGCCGTCCAATACCTACACATCTACTGTCAGAAAACCTGCCTTGGTTGACTAAGTCAATAGTATTCAATACCCATACCGTAAACATGTTTGTCAATTGGGGTCCAAATCATTCGTACTAAAAAACGGAGAAGCACTATAACTATCTATAACTTATATTAGAGAATGTCAACAAGGATACGATAAAACCGACAGACTATAATATCGTTTGCCATGTTTCCCTTACATTTGTCTCAAAATTTGATAAAATGGCTCAGTTCAGCCTGGCAAGTAGCCTAGTTTTCAGACCAAAACACCTTGTTGCTATAGGATCTTTTCATCAGTTCCGATTGTCTCATAAGTCTTCACCCAACCACCACGGGCTCGTCAATTTTTTTCCCAGTTGCGCAGCGAAACCGCGCAGCTGAGCCAAAAATGGAAAAAAAAAGGATTGCAGAAAATCTATGAAAATCTATCATGATTAGCTTGGAATTTGAAATCAAATTACTACAGTAAACTCATCACAGTGTTTGATTCTACTACCATGAGCTTTAGCAAGCCAGGGTTGCTCCCAACACCCCAGGATCCCCAGCTGGCTAAAAATGTAGGTTAAATCCCCATGATGGTTAAACCCCCATTGAGCAACACTTCCTTGGAGGATCATCCCATTTAACTGGAGAATAACCATACTTTTCTTTAAAAAACATGCAAAAATATGGGATCACCGCAGGAATTGGGGACTTATCTAGACAAAATCTCTAGGGTCAACTAGCACAAATGTGGAAAAGCCATGAAAAGCCCATAGTTATAGATCTTTTCCAAACGGGAAACCATGGCTTTTCCACGTCGACTTCGGTCTTCGTTGAAACGCCAAAAACCACCGGGGTTTTTCAGGAAGTTCATCCCGGTGCCACCTCGAGATCAAGGCCTCGAAAAACAGCGGTCAATGGTGATCTATCCAACGAGGTTGAAAGCATGGGGATTTATCGGATTTATCAACAATGCTGATTTATCCATTAAGAATTGGGGATTTATAGCTGATGGCTAAGTTGGCTAGACTAGTGGCTAACGATCGGATTTATGTTGATATACTGTATCTACAGTTGGATGGAGTTATACGGCTATATAAATATCAATTTATAACTAGGAGGGCCTTCTTGCAGGGCAACGACAAAAATATCAGGAAGTGTTTTTGGGATGTCTGACTCATTTCACGGCATTCTGGTGGAGGATTGCAGCGAAAAAGAGACCCTCTCGTTTCTTCTTGAAACAGGAGAAAAACTGGCAAACCAGAAGCACAGCAAGCTACGTCTTATGAGTCTGGGAATGAACCACCCATCTTAAGATATCTTTTTCACCTGGCCTAGAAAACACGAGAGCATTTCTTCCATACCCGTTTTCTGCTTCACTACGGCTTCAAACTTCCACAGGTCTAATCGGAATTTCTGGTACAACCTACCTGGGAACATATTGCAAGCTGGTACGAACCTAAAACGGGTGTGTTTGAAAATACGCTCCCCAAAATGTTCCACATTAGACTGGTAATCTCAGGAGGAAACCACCCAAATCCATGCTTCATTGGTTAAATATAGTATTGAATATGGGTCAAGTCCCACTTTTAGATGGCTAAATCACAAGTTTTGATTGGTTACCATAGATTAAATCACTTTTAGTACTGGTCTTCATTGGTTGAATATAGGATTGAAAAATGTCTAAATCCCATTTTTTTAGGTAAATCCACAAGTTGTTCAATGTTAAATGACTAAATCAATGTGAAATCCACCCATTCCAAGTCCCACAAAATGGCTAAATCAGGTTGAATCCCATTTTTCCCAGCACTTTTGATGGTCGAATCCCAAGCCACTCAGTCACCATCGGATGAAACCCATGAGACTCAGAGTGATATTGATTCATAATGGTATACAATATGATAATATTAGTTAATGACTAATAATATGGTAAATGATAATATTATGATAATACTCTTTATATAGTTAATATTAGTTAATGATTAATAATTAGCAATATGGTACTGTATATAGTTAATATCAATGGCTAAATGAGTATATATATATAATCATACTGGCTGGTGATTATGCATTCATCATTCATGGTCTTTCCCGTGATGTCTCTACTTCCGCCAAATTCCACTCACCAAGAGACTTCCCCCTGGTTGATTTGGCTCCCTGGTCATTGGAGCAATCACCGAGAATAGCCACGGCATAGGGGAGACCACGCAGAGATTCAGGATATTCATCTACCAAGATAGAGAATCATGAGATTCAAGCATCAAAAACAGGGGATCAACCATCAGTTTAAGTGTGCTTTTGAACAGTTTTACATAGTTTTACCATCAAGAAGAGGGATGCACCACTGAATAACCTGTACAGTATAGCTGTGCCAAAAAATTGGGGAATACTGTACCCCACCTAATTTATGACATGTGGGGAGGGGTAAAATGACATCTTCAACCATGAGATTTTGGTGTACAATATGTTCAGACAAACCAAAACACTGATGAGAATCTGACCAACCTTCACGGTTAGGCATATTGATGAATGCGTGATGTATATATATATATACATGATTATACATGTGGATCTTTATACAGGACTCGCGCCTAAAAGCGAAATATCCTGTCGAAAACCCTAAACATCCAACATGACATTTACCACTGGTTTAGGGTTTCATGTTTTTATTTTTTATGTTGTCATGGGTTGATGAATATATATATATATGCTATATAATATCTGAAATAAGGCCTCCAATGGGAACGATTACTAGCCATCAATCCGGTGACGGAATACCAGTGAGGTCATGATCGTCCGTTCGTCCAGCATTCCGTGAAAGATCACCAGTATCTTCCCAGATTTGCTGGTTAAATCCCATGATATTCCCATTCTGTTCCCACCAAATCCCATTAGATTCTCATTATCATTGTATTCCCATTTGAGTTGCCAAAAAAAATATTGAACTTCCCGCTACCGTCGCTTTAGTGGTGATCCACCTAGCCAAAATCGGCGCCTGCAGCAGCTTTTCCGGACAAAGACCATCCTGGCCAACGCCGTGGCGTTGGCGGCTTTGAGGCCCACAGAATTGGGGATTTGAGTGACAGCAACAAGAATGGACAGATAAGCATAGATACCTTCTGCATAGATACTAACATGGCTATGTGTTTTTTTCTCATGTTTAATACGTAGGTAAACCACAAACAAAATGGCTATGTGTAATAGCTCTGTTAATTTTACCGCAAGGTAATTATGCAACAAAAACAGGAGGGAAACTGGAAAGCGCTGGATTTGAGGTCTTGAAGAGAGAGAGAGAGAGAGTGTCAGTGATCCGCCATTTCCTACAGTAGTGGTCCGAGCATAATTTTGTATCCGACAAACATATACTAACATGGACTGGTGCTTGGGTCAATAAACAGAAACAAATCAACAATAGTTTGTGTTTCCAACCAGTTATTGTTGGCAACTTAGCATTTGGGAAGCACAGGTCGAAACACCAGGTATCCAAGTCTCAGGGATGCAGTTGCAGTAAGCCAGGCACAAAAAAAGAAACAGGGCTGAATGAGTGTGATTTGGGCCATATAAATAAAAACAACAAGATTTTATGTACATATATGTATATATATTATATATATTATACATATATATATATGTGTGTGTGTGCGTGTCTGTCATACATGTACTGGTATTGGTTGATTTAGTTGCATGGTGTTGGTCCTATCCCCATTGCCATGGCGTTCAACTTTCCCCCATACACAAATGTGATATAGCTTTGTCCAAAAAAGGGCTTCCCACAGTGAAACCTCTCTTTCCCTAATGACCATCAATTCGGGTCAACCCAGTTTGAGACAAAGCATGACAACCTCATTTCATCAAGCTTGGATAAATCATAAAAAAGATCCCCATTTCATGTCGCTTGCTCAAATGACTCAGTTGTCCGCATGTTTGATGCTACCCTCTGGTAAACTAACATAGCTATTGAAAATGGCCCATTTATAGTGAGTTTACCCATTCAAAATGGTGATTTTCAATGGCTATGTTAAATTACCAGAGGGTAAACCCAGTCAGTGTTTCATGGGGTCAACCGGGTCAACTGCCACAGGGTGCCCCGGCAAACAAGCTGCTGGGCGCCGCGTGCCGCTGATCCCGCGTGCCGTCATAGACACAAGGCTCCCCGGTGCGGCCGGCTGGTAACTCGGTGAGTCAGAGATGGTCCATGTCGCTATTTAGTGTAGTGTTATATAATCATATCTATATATACTAATATACATGGTATAGATATATAGATATGTATATATATAGATAGATAGTGTTATATATCTAATATGATGTATAATCATAGATATATAACACTACACAAAATACTCATAGAGACATAAACATAATAGTGTATAATAGTGTCATATTATATACATACATAATGACATATAGATACAGTACATAATAAAGACTATACATATACATACATATGCATGCAAATATTATATATATGTGTGTGTGTACACCTTAGATTTGTCCAGAATGCTGACTGCTTTGTGAATGGGTGTTTATCGGATATCGACCGGGATTAATTAATAATATATTTATACATAAGCCAATGTTGTGCAGGAGTGGTTGCAACACATTGACATCTTGATGATTGAGCCTATTTAGAGCATATGTAGCGACCATCATTTTCCAGACCGGCAAAAGCTAGCCAGATTTCATGAAGGCAACCAGGCATTCAGCAGCTGGTTGGTGGTTTTAACCATCTTGAAAAATATGAGTTCGTCAATGGGAAGGATGACATCCCATATATGAAATGGAAAATAATCAAAATGTTTGAAACCACCACCCAGATCAGTATGATACAATTTTACCCTCATATCTTTAGGTCCAGGACATTCCAGGTTTCGCGTTTCGGTTTCGATCCATCCCCAGTCGCCAAGCATAAATGGGGCTCAGGCTATCACCATCAATAGGGGATAATAGGGGATTGTTTATGATTTGGTCAACCTCACTAGCAGGAAAACAAAGACCCTTGAAATCACTAATTCATCATCATGTTCCTATATTTTCGCGAAAAAAAACATTCTCACGGTGAAACTTCACCATTTCTGAGACACAGCCATGCGCTTTCCCCTAAGGTGACACCTAGGGTGTCAGTCCGAAAGCCTTGGTCCCACACTGTTTTGTACTTGGGATCCACCAAGTCCTCAGAATCGCTGTCTGAAACTGCAACCCGAGAGTTGCGAGGAAAGGCAAGTCATTTGACCTGCACTGGGTTCAAGGGAAATTTGAAACCATATATATATGTATATATATATATATATAAATTGGACGCAAGTAAATATGATATATATATATATCAGATGTAGATAGAAACCATCTGTATATGAGACCAAACAAGTAAATATATCTATATATATACATATATTACTCTCGTATATAGATCGGGATTTGCACCACAAATTTGCCCCAATTCCAGAAAATCTGGTGCCCCATTCTTTCCATTGGTTTCTACTCGGATGTACTTTCAGATTGGAGCCATGAAGTAACCCAGTGATGTATGGGATACTGCAGATACCCCAGTGCCAAGTATCATCTGGTCGCAGCATCACGCCGGATGGGGCATAGCATTCATCCTGGGATGGGATGACAGTTCGCCATGGAAAGATCCACGCATTTTTAAGAACGGTAAACCCCATCTATTTCGATTAGGGCCATCGGAAAAACCATGGCGAACTGTGAATGTCATAACTGTTAAATAACCAGAGGGTACATATGCTGTTGACCAAAAAGAGACACAAAATGAGACTTCCAGCTGAGAAAAGGGATCATTACTGTATATGAAATGGTGATCCTACTTGGTCAGAATCTTGGAAGCTGTGGTGAAGTCCCCCAGCGAGGTTGAATCAATTTGGATCATCATCATCATCATCACCATCATCATCATCATCACCAGCATCATCATCATCATCATCATCATCATCAGAGATCGGAGTAGGATGGTCAATAACACTTGAAGTCCCCAACTGATTTTCCTATGAACAGGTGATAGGTCCAACCCGATAAAAAACACTGCCAGGTTTTTCCTGCAGGGTCACCCATATTTTCGGCTTCCAAAGCACTCCCAAAGTCTTCAGCAAGGACTTCGTAGGAGGCTTTTGGCTCAATCTGTTGGCCTCAAAGTCTTTCGATTCCATGCTGGTCTTCACAGGTCTCAAGGGTTCAGGGTTTTTTTCACAAGGCCCAACTAATCACAGCCCAGCCATGGGAAGTCAGCCAGGTTGTTTGTAAAAATCCGAAGGAATCTGGGATCACATATCAAACCAGAGAAGAAGTTAGTAGGCACCCTCTGGTAATTTAACAGTTTGCTATTGAAAATGACCATTTATAGTTGATTTACCCATTAAGAATTGTGGATCTTTCCATAGCTATGTTAGTTTACCAGAGGGTAGATGATAATCATAGCATGCATGATTAGTGGATTAAGCTGCCCATTGGCTCGGCCATGAATGGCCTCAACTGCGCTACATGCCAAGGGGACCCGACACGCAATGCCTGGGTCAAATACAGTTAGAACTTGCTGGATTGTCAAGGTATGAGGATGATACAAATACAAGATGTACATGTGTATATATATATATATATATATGTATGTATATATGTACATTATATACATGATATGTACTGGATATATGTATATGATATAGTTATATAAATATGTGTAATTATATAACCATACCATATACATATATCATGTATATATCATATATGTAAGGTACATATATATATATATTAGTCGTATATAATGTCCACATCAGCGGTATAGACCAGCTGTTATTTGCAGATCCAACAGCCCAATTGCTGGGGGTCCAGGCTCCACCCTGCCTCAGTGATCCCAGATTCCAGCTGGAGATCCAGGTGGTTTTTTAAAAAATGCGAAAATTTTGGATCGGTTTGGACGGACCAAAGAAATCCAACCTATTTTTACTTGTGAAATTACGTTTTTTTGCTGTATATAGGGCTTGGAAAAGTGGAAATTACCGTGGTCTAATGGTCAAACAACTACAGGGGAAAAAAACACTTATATGCCTAAGGTCAAAGCTAGGTACCTGAAAAGTACTATAATTATAAAATTTGCAGATTTGGGGTCTGTGGGTCAGAAAATTCGACCCACCCACATGGCTTGTATAACAACAGGCCAAACCTGCGGTACACCGGGCTTTTGATTGTGACCCATAGCAAAATCGATCGGTATGACACAAATCGCTTCAGACCCGATGTCATCCACCTTGAAGTTCTTCCTTAGGGCCAGGAAATCATTTTGCTTGGGCCCCCCATTTTCTTTTGACACTCTATGACACTACCAAAGTGTGCCTAGCTTTTCGGCGTCATTTGGAGTTGCGCAGGTAAAGTCACAACTTTTCCGCATGGTTTCATCAACCAGCAACAAAAACTAATACCATTTTGTTATTTAACATAGCCATGGAAAATCACAATTTTTAATAGGTAAGCCATCTATAAGTGGGCCATTTCCCATGGCTATGTAAAATAACCAGAGGGTAAGCGTTCATCTATTATTTGGGGGTCACCCCTGGATTGAACACCCACGGTTCAGGCAGGCCTTCCAGTCTCTTTTGTGAACTTTGGCAAACGCAGAGCTTCACCAAAGGCAGTCGTACAGAACTTACAAGTGACTATAATGAATGGACTATTGGAATCTGGAAGATGGAACTAGTGGCGCGAGTTTTTTTTGGGGGGGTTCTGACAACAAAAACATCGCATGACTGGCGAAAAAAGGAACTTACAGAAATCCCTTCTCCATATTTGTTGGTGAAGAGTTCATTTTCGCGGAAACCGATTTAACGGTTTTGCCCCTGCTGATGTGGACAACAGTGAGAAGAAGAAGTCGGCCCCACAACAAGTCTCTCCTTCGCCTCAGGGACCCATCCAGGACTCTGACAGGGGCGTGCGATGATATGGCACATCTACCTGCAAGGTCACACGGGAAAAGCATGCGCCACGTTTTGTTTGTGAATCACCAAATAACAATAAATAACATGCATACAGCATACAAATTCACACAACTTACAGACGTGTCACGTGTGCACAACGATCTGTTGTTATCACTTCTAAGTATCGTCTACAGTACATATATCACATGTATCTGTGTTAATCCGCTGTGGGAATCATACTTGCTTGTTAACAACGGGATTCCATGGCATTCCCAGTTCATGGATATATGATCATCATTGATCATCCCATATCATCCCCAATTCATCTTGGATCTATGATGATCCCCAAAACTCATCATCAATGAACCATTTTCCACCATTTATGAGTTTATTATTTATCAATTAATCATTTATCATTATAGGGTTTATTTATCAATTATCTAATTAATCATTTATCAATTATATTATCCACCATTTTCCACCTATATCCCCATATACTTTGATGGTTAAAACATGTGAAAACCCTATGAAATAACGAACGAATCATCAAACGAACGGGGGACTTCGTTCACACGCCTGAACCAAGCGCGGCACGTAGCCTTGGCTGCCAATGTAGACACCCTCCTGGGCGATGGGAGACCCGGGACGGGTTGATAAAATGATAGTCGCGGATCAAATAGAAACATACTATAGATAATTAGAGATAAGTATAGATACATATAGATACATATTGATACATACGTATAGTCTATACACAAGTTGATCTTATTATAATAGTTGATCAATTGCGGGGTTGGGGGCTTAGTAGTTACATTCCTAAAACATCCTAAAACCATCCAAAGTTCTTGGCTTGGTGCCACTGGCAGCTCTTTTTGTCATCTCTCAGCAAGTGTTTTTCTTTTGACCAACTTAGTCGAGTCGAAGTTTTTGGGTTTTCTGAATCTCAACTCAAGCCCACCACTTTCTATCCTCTGGTAATTCAATTAACCCAGCTTTGCAACCCAACAGCATACCTGAATCTTCCACCTACGTTTTTTTTCAGACCCTGTGCCAAAGTCCTGTTTTTTCAGTACCCAGAAAACTTTTCAGGACCTACTCTCAAATTCAGGACCTGGCCATTTTGGGGTATCAATGGTAATGGCAATCATTGGGTGCA
>Ga0126342_10012364_pt1 | contig 15223 bp, 12 predicted proteins | sample Cyp1metagenome_FD_92528 | JGI IMG/M metagenome (GOLD analysis project Ga0126342, IMG submission 92528) | Coral microbial communities from Lord Howe Island, Old Settlement Bay, Australia - Cyphastrea 1 metagenome | ecosystem: Host-associated > Invertebrates > Cnidaria > Coral ...
GGAAGGATGCAGAGAGTTGAGTCTTGTCATTTGTTTGCAGTTTTGCATGCCCCAAGGGAAGGATGCAGAGAGTTGAGTCTTGTCATTTGCTTGTTTTCTTGTCAGTCAATGCATATGTCAAAAGACAGAATGTGCAAAGAGGAGTGCAAAAAGCGCACTCTGGTGATCCCCTGTTCTGTTTTTTTTTTGGGGGGGTCACAGTGAACAAAACATAGTCATAACCATTCAGATCCAGCTGGAGGTTTCCTAAGTCATGGAGGTAGCCAAAATCATCCAAGTCATTACCTGGTTGGTGGTATACCTACCCCTCTGAAAAATATGAGTTCGTCAGTTGGGATGATGAAATTCCCCAATATATGGAAAAAGAATCCATTCATGTTCCAAACCACCAACCAGTTACAGTTGACCTCTGATCGTTTCGTGGACCGGAAAAACATCACGGCCATCACCGGAGTCCAAGCTGAACGTCAACGTTTGCGCAGGCTCCAAACCCAGAAATGGCGTTCCCTTCTCAACTGTTTGGTGTCTATATTTCATTACAATGTAAAACATATGTAATATTATATATATATATATACAGAACATTTATTATATAAATAAGTTATTATGTGTATGCATGTACTATCTACTGTAATCTAGACATATATTATTATATGATATGCATCATGATTTCAGATTACATGTATCAATATGGCCTTGTCACCTGAACATATCCCACATCTTGAGCACCTGGTCTCTTGAGGCCTTGAGGTCTCATCCTGCAGGATGAATCGCGAGTAGTGCTACTGGTCTACCAAGAAAAAGGGTAAAGCTGTGTTGATAGTGGTTTATGAATTTCATAAGATTCATTGCTGATATTGGTTTATCATGGTTTATCATGGTTTATCCCTTAAAACTTAAAACTATCATAAAATATATCCAAATAACCCACAGGACTTGTCTCAATCGAGGTTACCCAGGTGGGCGGCGACCAAAACTCGCTGCACTCGCCTCGAAAGTCTCCGAAGAATAGGCCGCATCCTCCTCAAGACGAGTCTTCTGAGATGGCGCATTCAAACAGTAAGAAATGACATTAGCCTCATTGGCCATGATCTATTTACAAGCGGGGCATAACTGAATCCACAATGGAAAAGAAAGGGGTTGTATCCATGCCTCTTGTTTCTCTGCGCTGCAGACCTTTAAAGGGTTCATAGTTCATTCAGTTCATGGCACATCTGGGTGACCAACCCTACTCCTTGCCAGAAGAATGCTAATGTTTCACAATACCATTTCAATCCACTAGAGTCGATCTGATACGTTGGTTTCATGGGTGTTTGAATGTACATTCTGTTGGAAATGAATGTCAAATCAGAACATATGTATATACATAATATATATATATATATATATATTTATAGGTATATATATATATATATATCATATAATATATAGGTATATGTATAATCCGTCACACTGGATTCAATGTAGTATTTAATCAGCAAAGCCATAGATCACCATACATTCTCCAAAAGCATTGTGTGACTACTCAAGTGTGTTGCCACCTTGCAATCGTATCCACGACACTTGTTGCATTGCCTGAATTTGCCTGAGCGTCCATGGTTCACATAAGTTCTTTGTCGGCTTTCATTGATGCCAAACTGCTATGACGTTCTTGTTGATGACAAGATATTGTTCAAATATATAGTTGTTGTATTACTACTATACCACCATATCCTACCCAATCCCATACCCTGTATCCTGTGCTACCATGTGCTACCTATCATCCAGCCCCAGTAACCACGAGTTCAACCCCACAGCCCTGTCACAGATAGCTCCTCAGCATCAGTGGGTACCTGCGCTTCCGTAAATTGGCCCCCATGGGGATGTCCTACGGACCTCAGACTGTGGCAATGCTATGCAATGCTTATTGTGTTCAGTCGGTCGCCTTCCAAGATTTGGGGTACACAATTCAGATCCCAATTTGTTTCACAATTCATGAGTATTCACTTAGTTCTAAATGTTCTCCTAGAAACCCTGGTCAGCATTGGATTTAGTTACTCATTTTGGGCCCTTTTTGGTAGCATGTACTGATATTCATTGGGGGAAAGGTGTACGGTACATCATGTACATCTGGTTGACAAGTGAGCAACATTTGCTCCAAACCTTTTTCAGAAACAGGAAACTCCCCATTGGCATTTGTCATTATTGCTGGTATCAAAACGTATTGAAACCATCCACTATAGATGTCTCAATCGACCCAACCGTGTTTGTACCAACATAACCAAAATAACTTATCGTGTGGGGGAGGCCTTCCTGCAGAGTTCCTGGTGAGTTCCTACATTTATTGTAGTTAAATCCCATGATCTCTCACCATGTTAAACAGTAGATGCTTCAAATCACCAACCGATAATTACCGAATTTTCCCATGATTCAGGGCCCATGATTAAATCATGTGAAATCACCATAAATTCCTGTTTTTGATGGTTAAATCCAAATGTTTCCCCTGTTTTTGATGCTGAAAACCAGCAAAATCTTTCCGTCTTCCACGTCTTGCGAACACCGCCCCCTCATCTCCCATCCCGCCCACGGTTGTAGCCAGGTCTGTAGCACCTGCCGTGTTTTAAACGTGGCGGGTCCCCAGGGGTCCCCAGGTCGCGTTTGCGAAGTCCTCCAGTCCTCCAGTCCGGGGTTTAACATGATTTAACCCATGGATGGTTTGTCTGAAAATAGGCTATCCCCAAATCCCATGGTTTCTCCTTATTCTTCCCATTTACCATCTGGTAAACGTTTACATAACGAACTGGAAAGATCCACCATTTTTCATGGGAAAACTCACTATTTCTATGGCCATTTTCAATAGCTATTTTGACATAACCAGAGGGTAATGGCAATTTTTAAGGGAACCATGTCCAGACACATGTGGATGTGGTGAGTTCAGCTGAGTTGGGGCCTCCATGGGCCGACCTTTCGATTGGTAGAGCCTGGCGAGCGGAGCGTTGTTGGACGCAGATTGGCAGCCCGGGAGTGTCCTGCGGTGAATTCAATGTATAAAAATATGCAATACAATATGTGCATATGTAAATATATATATATATAAACCCCTAAAAATAGTAATCGTGGAGTAGATAGAAGATGTCATATCGTAGCTATCTCGGGTCTTAGGATATATTATATATATATATACATACTGCATCATACTGTGATATTGTACAAGGGCTATCATACATGAATGACTCAAAGTGGGGTACCCCATACATACAGTGTAACATATACGTTATATAACAATATATATATATATACACATACCTATAAAGATATGTATACATATGTATAGATATGTATATATATATTGTTATATATTGCTATATGTATATATACATATAACATATATATATATATATATGTGTGGTTCTGTGGTTCTACGGTCATATAGTGGCGTGACTTAGTAGTACAATAATTGACCATACGTATGGCTGGTACATTGGACTGGCCGACTCCGTGGACTCCGTGGCAGTCTGTAGACATTCCATAAGTCACCATGAGATGGTTCTGATACATGGTTAATCTATGGATAATCTATGGTTAATCCATGGATAATCTATGGTTAGTATGGTTTTAATATGGTTTTATAGGGATGATCATGGGATAATGATGGGATAATACTGGGATATACCCTCTGGTAAACGTTTTGCGAAAGGAAAATAGCCCATTGATAGTTGATTCACCCATTGAAAAAGGTGATTTTCTATACTTATGTAAACGTTTACCAGAGGGTAACCCATAATGTTCATCTGAATTTTCCCCTTCAAAGCCACGATGCCTAAGCATCCCACGAAGCTCAGAATTCAACATTGTGTTGACATATGAAGTGAAGTAAGGAAATTATGTGGAGAAAAGTTAAGAAAAGCACATGGGACTGTTTGGGCAAATGCTCACGTGGGTACATACGAAAAAAAAAAAAGGAACATACATGGGTGTCTGAATATGATGTAATGATGTATACCAGCAGACATGGCAGCTATAATGGATAGGATTCATACGAAACATGATGATTAACCAATGGATTTAGGGTACTGTATATGCCGTATGTTCAAACAAACGTACATTGTAGTTCACTTGAATAAATGTATATATATAATTATATATATAAAAAGCACACATTCGACTTTTCGATTCGGTGGCTACTAAAATAGCAAGGTGTCACTATTTGGAAGGAAGCCCCCAATTAACCCAATTAACCCACCGGGCTTAACATTCTGCAATATTTCTTCATGGTAATAAAAAAACAGCAGTCATGCTTCTGAAGCTACAGCCCAATCACCTGCACTCGCCATGAACAGGAAGTGAACTGACTTACCCTCTGGTAATTTAAAATAGCTATCGAAAATTGCCAATTTATAGTGGATTTTCCCATTAAACATGGTGATTTTCCATAGTTATGTTAAATTACCAGAAAGTAAAGAATCTTTAAAATCATCACATTGAAACCCATCGGTTTTCCCATGGCGGGTCTCCGAAAAAATCTTTTCGCATCGCCGCATCGCTGCGATCGGATCCGCCTATGAAAGACGCGTGGATTGTGCGTGGAGCGGTTGTGAATGCTCTCAGCCTAGGCGTCATCATGGTCATTGAATGCCCATAGAAGGAGGGGATTAACAAAAAAAATGGGCCTGGGTTAGATAAAATATCGGATCCAGTAAGGAAAATGGCGTTTCTCTTTGCGAACGACATCGTCCATTTATGTGGAGGTCTCGGTCAACATGTTTCAGGCTTGAAACACACACAAGCAAAGGCCGGGTGGCTGCCAGTGGCAGTCTGAATCATTCTCTAGTTCCTACCTGAAACTCAAAGGATTGGAATCTTGACATATGTGGTAAAGCAAATAGTAATGCCTTTGTAGGGATGGCAATATGTAAAGACCCTCTGGAAAAGTTGGGGATGGTATATGTTCGAGTTTGTCACATTATTTATATCAATTTCTGTTGGGGCACTGGAATTAATGCCAGTTTTCACCTGTGACAAGCCCATGGAACGCCTAAGATTCAGGCCCAAAACGGCCTTTCAAATTTCCATGAATATCTGAATTTCACTGAACTTCACGGGGCTAACTAACTCTTTCCCCTTATACATGTGTATATACATATATATATATACATATATATATATGTATATATGTATTAAGCCGAAAAATTAAAAAAAAAACACGATCTGCTCGAAATGAACAGATTCAACACTTTGAACTTAGGTGTTCCTTGGAGGTGTTTAGAGGGTGTATAAATATATAATTATAACTACTGTAATTATAATGTATATATATATATTATAGATAGAGTAGATAATCATGCGCAAAAAGATAGAACAGTAAATTCCTACTAACATAGTGTTGTTCTTTTTGGGGCTACTATGTATGGAGGTTTCCTAAACTGGTGGTACCCCTAAATCATCCGTAATTACACAACGACTTAGTATTGAAGCAACGATGGTGACTTGGGGATCCCTCATGACTTAGAAAACCTCCATATCATCCATTAATCATATCCATAAAATTTATCCATTGCTGTTACTTATACCAACTCAACTATATATGGTTTCTGGGATGATGATCCCCAAAATCCAGCTGCCCAGATCATCCCAGATCCACATGGATCCAGCGTGGTGCCTTGAGTTTCTTCTCCTCCTGCTGCTCCTTCATTCGCCTCTTTTCAGCCAGCGTCTCTTCCCTGCGTGGAGCCCGAAAAGATGGATTTCCCAAATCATGGCCTATATCAATATCAGTATAAAGATGTGTATATATATATATATATATATATTAGCATTATTATGATTATTATCATTATTATAATTATTATTATCATTATTATAATAATTATTATCAATATTATTATCATCATTATCATTATTATTGTCAGTATTATTATTGTTATTATTATATATACGTATATATATATGGAAAACATTTATGGCATTTTATTGTGTCTTCGCGCATGGAAGATATTTATCGACATTTACTAACAGATTACTCAAAAATCAGCCCAAAGTAGGCAAATATATACCATAATTGTAGAAATAGAATATATAATTGCACAGATGGCAAGGGAAATGGGAGAGGGGTATCTCTTGGACAGTCTTGCTTTGCAGCGTTGCTACGGTGCTACTATCCGTCACTACAGTAGACCTGTCTCCAAGAGTCACGGTCTATTCTGTCAATGATCATCATCCATAGCCCCGCTTGGTCACTACACTATGATGCACTCTATCACAGCATGCACTGTATATTGAAAAATAATTGGATTATCTATTAGTCTATAATATATTATATATATATTGAAACATACTAAGATGTTCCTTTCAATGTCAATCGCATCCATCTATGCATCGCCATCAAAAACATCATCCTTTTCGCACCTCTGCAAGCGATCCTGAGCAAGAAACTAGTGTGATGGTGGATCCAGACCGGTGTGGTTAATACTATGGGAATGGGATGTGTGCGAATCGTTTGGTATGTGTTGTGCTGTCTTCACAACGGAAAAACACAATGGACCAGCAGGGTGTTTTGTGATCCGTGACTGTTGGGTTTAACGTGGAAGGAACTGTGTCTCTAGGAAACCCAATGGGCAGCAAAACATGTACGAAGTGATCCTATTTCTGATGTTTTCATGTCCACTCCCGGGTATTTGTAAGTTCAAATACCCGTTTTTTTTGCGGGTCAAGATCTTCTACCCAGCCTTTAGCAGAAACCCGACCAGAGCCAGCTCGGAACCATTGCATTGGAACCAGGTGTAGTGTATATGTATGCAATGTATACAGATGTATACATCAAATAAAAGTAAATTTATAACATTCGCGATTGATCCAGACACTTCGTTTTCGAAGGGACAAATCACCCCCCTTCTGTCGTACGCCAGTCATACTTCCTCAGGTACGGTACGGCCGGACTCATAGTGGTTATCATATCAAGTTGTCTGTATATCCCTAGTATATCCTAGTAATATGGAATATTCCACTTACTGTATATGGATTCCCATATTAAAGGAATATCCCATTAATACCCCATATATCCCTAGTAATATTCCATTCATGATCCCGATATCCAATTAATACCAAGTGGGTTCGTTAGATCAGTTATATCATTTATATCCAGCTGGTTAGTAATATCCCCATTTATATCCCATGTACATCCCATGAATATCCCCTGAATATCATAAACGTCGCCCTCCTTCCGTCCATATCCAAGCATCCAAGTGAAGTCGGAAGAAGGTCTCAGGACGCACCTGGCACGCCATTGAACCAACAAACACAGGCACTTAACCAGCCAAAACTAGTGATTTGACCAAGAAAACATGGTAATCTAAAAGGATTTTAATAGAACCCTTGGTGGTTCCTGCGCAGCAAACAGGCTATAAACAAGGTGAAGATGTGGATTCAACCGGCAACAAAAACAACAGTGATTCAAGCAGCATTGGTTTGCAAAGCAATAGCAGCTTGGTGATGTGTTTGCTCCATGGCAAACTCCTAAGACTCCAAATTAAGCAAGCAATGAACAGGGATACCCTCTGGTGAACTAACATAGCCATTGAAAATGTCCATTTATAGTGGATTTTCCCATTAAAAATGGTGATTTTCCATAGCTATGTTAAATTACCAGAGGGTATATTGAATTTTCGCTCACCAATGTCTCATTGGGAAACAGTTGATAAACCAAGCTTGCATTTCGCATTTCTTCTGCACTGGACACGTTCGAATCTAGAAATAAACGCATCCCAAACACAGTTCGGAATTTTATAAAGCATCTTAGTCAACAAATATGTATATATACCCTCTGGTGAACTAACATAGCAATGGAAAATGGCCATAGAAATAGTGGATTTTCCCATGAAAAATGGTGGATCTTTCCATTGCTTTTTGTATGTTCACCAGAGGGTACACTAAATATGTGGATGATCAAAATGATCAATGAACATATAATATGATACGGGTCCATCTGAAAACGGGCTGTATCAGGCTATATCCCATTTTCAATGGTCATTTTAATAGGGAAACTTATATGTTTCACTATGATTCATTGTGATTTAATGGGGTACCCTCTGGTAATTTAACATAGCTATTGAAAATGACCATTTATAGTGGACGTTCCCATTAAACATGGTGATTTTCCATAGTTATGTTAGATTACCAGAGGGTATATGCCCAAATGGCAATATTCTAAGACAAAACCATACTTCAATCCACCTCGATGCCACCCGACCGTGCCACCTTGCCCTGCTTCCGCACTGCCAAACGTCGGATCTCCTCTTCTTGAGCCTTGACCAAAGGCAAAATGCAGCCCGAAACTTGATATTTTCTCAATCCCTATGGGCCTATGGGTCCTTGATAACCAATGAACAATGAAATCATTAATGAAATCCTTATCGATCCCGACTTAGAAATCATTAATGATAAGTCCCGTTGGATCCAAGTGATCCAAGAACTGGAATCCCATCCCCCTAATATTCAGCACACCCATTATATGGTCCTAGATACATCGTATGGTTTCTGCGGGGGTGTTTAAGTGTAATATGGGGAAGGGGCTAGAAGTCGAGTAGATTTATCGCACCGCAATACAATTCCTTCACAGCTAAGAACAACTACACCTGTACAAAAAAACAGCACATGTCATATCTCAAATACCGTCTGGGTGAATAAGAGAGATTCAGCAGCCTGGGATGCTAGGTCATTGTCATGGCGAGGTCGTGGGTGCATCCACCCACAATCCATGGTGGCGAACTTAACCAGAAAAGAATGTTGCAAAACCTCGCAAATAAATACGGTGATGCACCATAAACAAGAACAAAAAGGAAACATCATATATAATTCGCTAAACAAAAACAAAAAAGAATGAACGTGTTATGAATTATGGCTATATATAATGCAAGACGTACTCATATTATTTTATATTGTAAACTCACATATATATATATAATATACCTATATATATATATATAGATACCTATGTTTTGCCCACTGCAGCTAATATATGGGTGTCTGAAAATTGGTACATTTCAATAACATGTAAATACTACACAAAGAAATTGCTTTAGTGACCCAAAGACGGTCATAGGACGGCCATCAATGATTTGAGCCACCCTTTCGTTGAGCAGAGATGATCGTCAAGTCGTAGGGATCGGGTATGGATGAATGTGATCTAAAGTCCGTAAGCACATGATTGTGTATGAGAAATGCGCATACCCCTCAATAATGTGGGTAAAACAATAATAAACCATCCCCCAAATCACCATTTGTATAGGTGGTATGTTTACCATTCCCAGTCATGGGTGGTTTATGGCATTGTTTTACCCACATTACCCCTCAATACCCTGTAAACTAACATATATAGCTATTGAAAATTGCCATTTTGTTCGTTGATTTACCCATTCAAAAAATGGTGATTTTCCATAGGTATGTAAACGTTTACTAGAGGGTAATCTAAGGCAAGTGATGCTAAACTTGTGGATGTTAGGGCGCCCTTATGTTCAACAGACCCCGAAAGTGGTTGTGTTTGAAGCAACAGAAATTGGGGCCTTAACCTTCAAAAGTAACATGCGTATGTAAGTAAAGACAGGGTGGTGACCCCGAACGATAGTTAAGGCTAAGTTGGTATACAACTTGGTTCGCTATGGTTTATGGTAGATATAACTATAGTTCATGGTTATAAAACAACTTCTAACTGGGGGGCCAAAAAAAATGTACCCCTAACGAGAAATATCATAGGGATCCATAATTGATTATTTATGAACCAGAATCATGCCAGAATCTACCAACTCGCCTCCTTTTCCTGTTTTCTTTTCATGCTCTCCTCTTCTCGTTTTTGCTGATCCTCTCGATGAAGCCTCTGTACCTGATGGTGCCATTCTTAAGCCGGCGAAGTGAATCATGTAATAAAAAATGTCTATACCGTCTGGTTATTTAACATAGTTATGGACAATCCATTATAGATGGAGGTTTTAATGGGAAAATCATCCGAAGGTAATATATTCTAAACTACTGAAGCGAATTTGTTTCTTCTGACGAGCAATGTCTCGAACGATATAGCTCAATTGAGTCAAGCCATTCACACAATTTTTCAGAGAACAGTATCTTTAAAGAGTTATGAACACATTATGAACACATTAAACTCTGAAAGGGGCATTATTTCAACAACCCAATCTGGGTTTAGTTCATCTTCCATCTTGACAGGTCCGGGAGCCCCCGCGATCTCCACTTCGCGCGCTTTGGTGATGGGTCCCACCTTCTTTTTCAATTCCTCTTCCTGCCGAGTTGGCATGGAAAATGACGCTGAAACGTCGGCGAAATGACTCAGTCACTATAGGTGTCTGTGTTGGTGACCATTCAGCTGAAAAGAGCGGCTTTACGCCTAGATGAAATCTGCTCAGTCCGGTTGCGTGTCATCTTCATGCGGAATATCTGCTCACATCTATTTGACAAATGACAAGACGCCATCTCATCTATTGAAGATTACCTCCAGTCAAAAAGATGGCATTTCATGCGAATGAAACATCGCCAATTTTCAATAGGTGAGATTGCCTACAGACCCCAGACACACGACAAAAAGAAATTGATTTTGAGCTGGCCAACCGACTGAATATGTCCTATCAGCTAAACTTAAGCAGCAACGCATTCTCACCCTAGTCGGTCCACCCTCCATTAAACCATTGGTTGTATCAGATGTAACATCATATTTGGTTGCTCGCACTCCCAGTTCTTGTAGCTTCTCACCCAAACAAATGCTGGTTAGGTTATATAATCCACATTTCACCATTGTGTCGTCATGTTATATTCGGGTATTAAACTTATAAAACTCTCAAACATGTTCACATATCATTTATCTGATAAGATATTAGATTGTCTATATATATTTTATATTTAATTATATTTATACACAAATACATAATATGTTTGCTGTAGTTTTCCCTATGTTCCCACGTGCTTCCACCTGGCTTGCAGTAAAAGTTCCCGGGCCTTGCTACGTGTCTCCTGGTCCGCCCGGTCGGCCAGCTCCTCGCACCCCAGGAACTGGTGAAGCTATTGAAAATGACCATAGAAATAGGGGAATTTCATGGAATTTCCCATTAAACATGGTGGATCTTTCCGTTATGTAAACGTTTTACCAGAGCTCTATGTTCCCCAATTTTTATCCTACTAAATTAACATGAATTAACTGATGTTACAAAATGTTAACCACTGAATCTGGGATGAAGCAGGTATTGCGCAGCTGAGCGGCTGGTATCCCTGCCATCCATGGACTGCCGCCCGCCCCGCCTTTTTCTTGGACTCAATCTTTCTGGCTGCTGCATACAATCGTTCAGACGCCTCCTGAATGGTCAAAACATGTCAAAACCATGGTACCCCGATGTTCACACCAAAACAACAAACATCAGCAAACCTAGTGATAAAGATTCATCAAAGATTCTGGCTGAATTTATACTTATTCACCAAATTGAAATAAGAAAAAGAATGAATAAGGTTATTAATTGGGCGTACTTCCCCTAAAATGCACATATATTTAAACGACCTTTGACGTCGCCACGCTCGTTGATTTCCCAGTCTCATCGCGAATCAACACTTGGGCCATTGAACAAACTCGGAGATTGTGCACACCATTCAATCTTGAAACAACCATTTCCTGGAATATACCGGGAAAAACATCTTATGAACAGAGATGTGTTCGAAAATGCAGAATCTAAAACAATTTTTACCATTTCCATAAATTTCCATGCCACGGCTTTGAAGCCTGCAAAATCTGGTCCCCCAATGTCCCCCAATTGGATCACCAACTTGGGGCAAAGGTAAAATGAAGTTCCAGGTCAATCCCCATGTTGAAATATCCTTCTGAAAACCTGGAACTTCACACCAAAAAGGAGCATGTCCAACCGGAAAAACATCTTCAACTCAAAAAAAAACATGTTTTTCTTGGTTTTCGTGCAGGTTTTTATGAAAAGGGAAACAACATTGGATCCCAATACATCCCAATCATGGGAGTTGATACAAATCATAAAGGTTCAAGGTCAAGAAACCGAATCCCCACAGTGCTCCCAACTCCTTGACGCTCCCCGAGGGTGCTGGTCTGGCCGGGGGACCTGCTAAAGGCGGTGGATTTAAACGTCAAAAATGGCGAAACAATGGGAGTGAACCGCCAAACATAGCGATTTAACCAATGAAGAATAGATGTGGGTGTACATTGCCTACCATGAGATGGAAAATAATCGTGATACAATATTATACAATCTATATCAATCTATAGTATTCTATAGTATGTTTGAAACTGGGGGAATACATTCCCAAATTATGCAATTTCAATGAGGAAAATCATGCTTGGATCTCCTTGTGGTACCCAAATACTCAAGAGATACAGGAATGAACTGAATGAACTATCCACAGTAGCTACCTTTTTGGATGTCGACAATATTGTTTGCATGGCTGGGAAAACACGATTGTTTCAATGGTTTCATGGGTACACACGAAAACCCTCGACCTTTTTAGATATTTTTCTTCAGCAAACCGTTTGGATCAGCGAATCACAGGGATCACCGAATCACGGGTGGACCAGTGATACGCATTGTGATGCCCGCAAGATGACACGGAGTTCTTATACATATAAACTGAGTTACGGAAGTTACGTTGAAGTTATGTTAACTTATGGTGCAGGGCTTGTATCTTAAGTTACAACTTCCATAACTTCAAAGGATTTTGTGTTGGGTTGTGTCTTTTATATCCCACGAAAATTTATAGCATTGTTTGGTTTCTGCAGTTTCTTTGTTTCGCCCTGGAGTATCTTGCATTTTTTGCCGCAAAATACAATGTTTTCATGGTAAGAACATAACCATATCGCTTTCAGCAGTACGTGCAGTTGTACAGGAAACACAAAGAAACACATTTTATACACATACGGTCACATACGCGTTTCCTTATATGTCCAGCCTCCCTGATGGAAACACATCCGCGTTTCATAATGTGTGCGGGCTCAAAGAGGGAAACACATACGCGTTTCCATGTCATGTTCCTGTTATTTGGTGGAAACACACGCGCGTTTCCAATCTGTAAAGGAAACACAGTCAAAGTTTCACTGAAGATAGGGATTATCATCATGGAGGTGGAAACACATTTTATACACATTGCGTCTTTTCATGCTACCGGGTGCTTTGAGTGTGGAAACACATGCGCGTTTCCATGAGTTTTATACTTTGTGATGGGAAACACATGCGCGCTTCCATGATCTTTCTGATTTTGGATTGGAAACACATGCGTGTTTTCTACTTTTGGGGGTGTTATGTGCGTAAACACATGCGTTTCCGGATCCATGCCCTTCACAGGTTCGGCAAACTTCTGTTTCTGCGCAGCCGCGTTTTCTGGCGCTGCCATGACGTTGCAGAAAAACTATCCCGTTGAGCACTGAAAATCTGTCATGGCACACGTCAATCAAAATCAACACAAAAATAACTTGTGTAACTTCTGTAACTTAATTTTGTCTTTTTGTTACTGGCATGACCTATATGTCCACATCTCATGTTATAAAATCAACATATATAAGTTATCGAAGTTTGCCTATGTTATAACCTATGTTACCCATGTTATAAATCATCTTATATACATATTTTATAAATTGAAGTTGCATCTGGGGTGCCTCACAATGTGCCCTACCATGCTGGTGACTTTTTAAGGTATCTGGAAGCTCCCTCTTTTCCCATGACCATTAGATAGTAAACAGTCGCTTTTACCCTCTGTCCAACCCAGAGTTCAAAGTTCTCCAAGACATTTCATTTCTTGGGGACGTTTCGGCAAGCCACGTAAAGCTTCACAAGCGCCATAGCCCATAGCCACAACTACGCACAGGGCCTTTGTACTTCGTCTTCTGCTGCTCTTTGGGTTTTTCTTCTTCAGGTTCCTTTCATGACCAAGGAGTCATCATTCCAGATCCGAAATATGAACTGGCTGAGTTACTATCAAATTCACCAAGATCAATGAACAGATTGCACAAATATCGGGCCACTTGCTTTGACAGACTCAAGACGACATCCTTTCCCACTTTCCATCTCCCCCCTTGGGATGGGCTTGACTGAAAATGGGAGGCGCAACACAATCCAACACAATCCTATGGTTCATCTTCCCAACTCAAATTGCCACAAAGTGAGCAGCGTTCAAAAATTCAATTCTATATAGATGCTGGTTGATTAAGACCGCTCATGGATTGTGATAATCTCCATAATATCAAGCGCTGTATGGCCCCCGGAAAAAAAAAAAAAACATCAACCAACAGGAGTTTTGAATACTGCTCGGGTATACTCACTGGTTCATGTTCAACCCCAAAAGCTAGGATTTCAATCGTATCTAGTTTCTGTTCGGGTTAGGCATTTTTTATTTGGAAAGATATGTGTATGTACAGTACATAATGATCATATTAGTTTGCCAGGTAGTCATGCAGTTGAAGGGAATATGGTAAACCCAATACCATAAACCATCCCCGATTTGGAAAATGTTGGTCTATTGTTGGTATCATCCCCATTCTGCTGCCCCAAGTCATCGCGATCTTTATGTGTGGGGTTGAAACCATCTCAAAAAATGGTAGGTTTATGGCGCCACGGTTTACCACATTACATTACGTATATACTTCTGTGGTTGACAGTATTATGCAGTTTCATCATTATTTACCATTTCCATGGGTGGGATTGAAACAAATTGAAACCATCAAACATCATCAAACTATATCAAAATATGGCATGGTACAACAAATGGCAGTGTGTCAAAACCTTGTACCCCTGTAGTTCACATCAAAATAGCTGGGATTTATGGATGTTCATCCCTCTAAAAATGCTATTTTCATAGGTATTGATCCATACCCAAATATCAACAAAGATCAACAAAATCCCATGGCTTCCAATGCATCATTTGGGTGTGTCTGAAAATACCGTACCCATTTTCCCCAGTGGTTTTGCTGATCATTATCCCTATTAAATGGATATGTGTTTGGGAATATACACTATTTTCAGACAATGATCATTAACCATTTATAGCCATTTATAGCCATCACACTATTTTCAGACAATGATCATTAACCATTTATAGCCATTTATAGCCATCACACTATTTCCAGATAATGATCATTAACCATTTATAGCCATTTATAGCCATCACACTATTTTCAGACAATGATCATTAACCATTTATAGCCATTTATAGCCATCACACTATTTTCAGATAATGATCATTAACC
>Ga0126342_10012365_pt1 | contig 15222 bp, 14 predicted proteins | sample Cyp1metagenome_FD_92528 | JGI IMG/M metagenome (GOLD analysis project Ga0126342, IMG submission 92528) | Coral microbial communities from Lord Howe Island, Old Settlement Bay, Australia - Cyphastrea 1 metagenome | ecosystem: Host-associated > Invertebrates > Cnidaria > Coral ...
ATGTTAAGTTTCACGATTTGAGAGTTTAAAATTTCCTAGTACCTTTGTTGTTTTTCCCATAGGAATTTCAAATGTTATGCCGTTTTTGTTTTTCCCATAGGAATTTCGGGTGTTTTGACCTTGCTTGTTTAATAGTCCCTAGTACCTTTGTTATTTTCCCCATAGGAATTACAGTAATTTGCAACATCATTTGTTTGTGAATGGGAAACCGCTACGCTGCAACGCCTGGGCAAAACCCAGGCGTTGCGCGTATATATATATATGTATATATATATGTATATATATATATATATCCAAGAACTTCAGGGGAATCACCTGCATTATGTAAATATTGGGTCCAGGATGATACCCAAATTATCCCAATTTTCTGTTTCGTAGATTCCTTCATCTATAGCCGATTTCAAAATAAATAAAGAGTCAGCCTACTCAACCTCTGGGTTCTCCGGAAATTGGGGTACCCAGAAATCCGTTGGTTTATCATCATACTTCAGTTTCAAACAAACCCACATATCACTTTGTTACGTATATCATTCTGTATTGCTATCCCCATATGTACCTAGTATTATCTGATCTGATTATCTCAATAAATCCACCATGTTTAGTGGTTGAATTGTGCGTCAAATCCGCATTTTTTGTTGGTGATATGGCTACCATCGTCAGCTCCGTCTGGCGCTCCTCCATGTTCTTTTCGCTATTTCTCCTGGGAAAGCATGTTTATCCACAAATATAGGCTTGGAGAATTGGAAGCCACGGTCTTCAGAATGTGACTTACAGTATCAAATAATTATTGGTGGTTTGGCTTGACAAGGGGATGGTTGAACGCTTGACAGGGTGGACAATTGACTCCCCACATCTTGATGACACCATCAGAGTGCGAATGTACAATAGGTACAAAGTGCAATTTACTAGATGTCCAAAGTGACTTGAATAATAATATCTGCCCTCTAGTAATTCAACATAGCTATGGAAATTGTTTTTTTTATATATTTATTTATAGTTAGATGATTTATGTACATACATAGTCATACATGTCTATAGAAGAACTGTATATACTTATATTTATGTATTTATATATAACTATATTTATAGTTTTATAATATATAATATAACGACCAGTCGTTTTTCGTAGCACGCTGTCAAATGACCAAAGGGTACCAACTTTATGACCTAACACCGAGCGTCGCTGCACTGCTCTTCAGGAACTCAGTCGCATTCAGGGCGCGAGTGCTGTTGGACCACATCCTCGGACAGTTTGACCCTGGTATCCTGGTGAACTCTAACTGCCAGCAGATGATGGTGGATATTTCTGGGAGTTCATACTCCCTAAAAAAATGTTACCAGTATGTTATGCAGTTTGGTTTTGATACATCCCAATATTGCAGTTTTTGGTTTGAGGCATTTGAAGCTCCAAGTCCCGCATTTAAACAGGTCCGCTTAAGTCTGCTTTGCCCAAGTCTACTCCCAGAGATCCAAGAACCAGAAAGAAGCCTGTCCTATCCCGTTCTTGCGTTCAGGGTCCGAACCCATACCATCCATCTATGGTATCTTTATCAACATTCAGCCATTCAGCACCAAAATGGCCCAACTGATCCCAAATGATGCCCAACTGCAGGTTGTTTTGCCGTACACATGGCTGATCTTGAGATGCAAATTTGCATCGCCTGCATCGGAAGGCAAACAAGGTCAACCAAGCATCCGGTTGTCGAAAACATACAAAATGCCTTCGGAGGGATTGTGGTCGCAGGCTGAAAGCATGTCCATGATGCCAAGCTGTTCCACCCCCTCAAACTTCATGAAGTTGGTCCTGATGCTATGCCGCTGGCAGCATGATCTCCCGGACTGGGTTGGCCAAGTAGCATCAAGTAGCTATAGATTCTGCCATGTTCCATGTTCATAATCCAGAGGAGAAAAAAACTATATAGACACATCCACAGTATGCACAGTATGAACACAGAAGGATGCAGAAGGATAAACCTACGAATCACAAATTTGAAGATGTTGGTTTCGGCCGCTCCTCAAGTTTTTCCGAAGGATACTTCAAATATGTATGTTTATGCATTTTTTAAGTAGCACGACCATTTTGAGTTGTTGTGTGAATAATCAATCAAATCAGACGGATGCACAGTGATTTACTGCAATTTTCTCCTGCAACCTTCAAGGAGTTGGGAAACACACATACCAAACCGCAAGAACCTGATTCCAAGCCGGGCATCTTTCCAATAGGAATTTTCAGCCCAAAAAGGTCCAAATATTTGGGTTGTGTCTTCACGAATCCTCAGCTTTGAGTGGGTTCAGCAGAGGTAACTGTTTCGGTCATGAAACTATTGATTTGCTGGAATTCAGTTTTGCGGTGGTGAAAGGAGATTGTCATCATCGAGGCAACTCTGTTACAACCGGAGGTTTAACAATGTTGTAACCCCATACCATAATCCATAAAAAGAAAAAAACTATATAATTTGCGAAAATTATCTAATAAGGTAACAACAATAAAAAATAACAATGACGACAACAACGACACAACGACACAGAGAGACAACCAAACAACGACACAGAAAATGAACCAATGAGATAACAAAACAACGAGACAACGACGACCACAACCACCACAAAAACACCACCACCGCCGCCACCACCACCACCAACATCATCAACAACAACAAAAATACAGCAACAACAACTGTAGCAACAGTGGCAACAGCAGCAACAGCAAGAAGAACAGCGAGAACAAAAGGAACAACGGAACAACTGGCATGCGCTACGCACTGGCCAAAGCACTCCCCCGGTTGTGTTTTGGATGATCCTTGTCATTATCTCAACTGAACCTATATGTCTATACTACGATCGCGCTAGGAATGACAGTTGTTTGCCACATTACAGTTGCTTCGTGTTGCCCATTGTAGGGGGAACAATACTTGTTCTTGCTTTTAAAATCCATGTACATTATTTTATGTACCAGGTAGTGCCCGGCCCATGCCGGTGCGGACGTTTCGAGAACGAATGGTCTATAGGAAAGTTTTAGCGATGCAGAGGCAATGAGTTGCTGAAGTTGTGAGGTGCATCAAGGAATGAGCAAATGGATGCAAATGGTGGTTGGGATGCGACTGAAACGACGTGAAAGAATCCATGCACAACTGACCGATTGAACCAATGAACCAATGAAACATGAATCAAAATGATTGAGTTAGTGAACCGATGAATCAATGAATCCCAGAAACGATTCAGTGAATCAATGCACCAACCAAAGAACCGATGAATCAGTGAACCATTGAATGAGAGTCAATGAACCAGTGAACCAGTGGAATGTTAAAAACTCGATGAATCAATGAACCAGTGATCGGACGAATAAATGAATAGATGAATGGATGGATGGATGGATGGATGGATGGATGGATGGGTGGATGGATGAGCTACATACTTCTTCGTTGTGCTTACTTACTTCTTCACTCAGCGACCGTACCTCTTGTCTCAGCTACTTCTCCTCTGAGCAGCCTCTTATCTGGGCTTCTTCTCTGACCCTGCTCTGAGCTGCCTCACAGCTAGCTACCCGAATCATCTGAAACCAGCTTACAATGCATTTAGCAACCTCCAGCTGCAGTCCCGCTTGCCAAGAGCGTCGCAGCATCACTGAACGCTTTGCCCCGCGCAGCCTTGCCAATAGGTCTTGTCACAGCCAGTTGCAAATCCGCATATAGCAGGACCAGGAGCGTCAGATCGAGGCCCGCAAGCGCGGAAACAGAGACCCTACTTTGGCGACCCCAGGAGCCACATTACCAGAAAAAACTCAGGGCTTCGTTCCTGAGAGTGTCTTCACCTGTAAATTCACACGATTCAAACCATAAAGTCATCAGACAAATGTACTATATACTCTATATAAATAGAAACAAATCAAAACATATGGTGAAAGATGATTGGAATTCATCAACCAAACCACATCGAAAAATACGAGTATGTTTTTATCCCATGGTCCCAGACTTCAGTTTTGGCGGTGTCTGCAATTTGTGTATTTAAAGTCTATTTAGATCGATTTAGAATATCAACAAAATGTCTGTCCCTGCGATTCCCAACTGTTTTGATATTGCTGGCGATTTACTGTTCATTCATTTTCTATATATCTGGACTTCTCTTGCCACATTGGAGAATCACAACCCGTGGATTCAACATGATATACATGATTCAACCATCCCGAAGGGGATCCCCAATAGATGGTCAATAAGCCCTTGATCAACCAGTATTGGGGGTCACCATGGGTCACTGGACAAAGTCCCAAAGCTCCATGCCGCCAAAGCCACTGGACAAGTTTCCCTCGTTCACAGCATTCATGCCATTCAAAACGCTATCTCAGTAGCTGGGAAAAAAGGGGGATCTGTGCTAAAAAACACCACCAAAAAGTATAAAACAGTCTCAATACGGGGAGTTCGTGGCACTATATGATTGATTATTATTGGTTTCCAAGTTTAGTCTCAAGCACCTACGCTTTATCAATAAATTGGTGGACCATTGTACTCATATACATATATATATATAATTATATATGTATATAATGATTTATACAAGTTATATAAGCATATATATATATATATATAAGCCTTGCAACCCTAGGTCTCTTGGCAATATAAATCAAAATGGGTCAGATATGGTCAGTGATGCCAGTGGTGCCAGTTTTGTACTTTTTGAATAGCCAACATGGGTTCCAGAAACCTTCAACAATGGACAACCATGGTGGGATCGCCGTGATTTATGCCAACCACTATATACTTAAAGAACATGGGATGAGTGTTGTTTCTTCCAGGCTCATTTGTTGGGAGGTCGTTTTCACTATCCATGATCAACCCTGCTGAAAATACCTCAAAAATACCTGTATTCTGAACAGGATACTTAAAAATCATGAAACATCCTCCGTTAAAAGTGAGTAGACATAAAATCAATAAACACATATAAACAAATGTGGAATAATGTGGAGGTGTTTCCAATTTTGAACCCTAGTCCTTCCCTTTGTGCAGAAAATCATCTCCACCATGTTTAATGGCCAGACCATTAGGGGCCATGCCCATTTTCAAGTTATCGGTTATTATTATATATTATTATATAATATTATATATTAATATATATTATTATTGATTTATTCTTGATGATTTACAAATCCATATTATTGATTATTGCTGCACCAACCACAAGTTGCTTCACTCTCAAGTCGTATTCTCTTGGACTGCCTAGTTGCTGATGTCGCCCTTGCCAGCATACACGAGCTTGCCATACCTGAGCGATGTTTCCGGAGAGACCGGAAACAGTGAACAGTCTGTGAGCCAAGAACGGCCTTGATGCATCACCTTCTCTTATGACAATTGCTGATTTGGTCAGCATAATGTTCACCTACGATTATTAAACTAACCCTGAATAAAGCTAACCAAACTCCCAAACTAAACTTAATCAGAGGTCAACATTAGGTCAAAACCCTGGTGCCCTGCAAGTCGCATCCCATAGACAGAACTAGTCCTGCGATAAACTGTGATGGGATGGTGATTCACCATCGATGCATAAAGTACCAACGAATCACCATATTTATCAATGGTGTAACCATGGTCATTCGTTAATATAATGATACAGTTGATATAACAACAATGAATTGATAATATTGATATATCAACGAATCCCCATGTTCATTACCAATATCACCATCGCTGCTGTAACAGCGCTTTTCTTAGCCCAGCAACCAGGCCGCATCAGCTCCGCGTGGTGGTACGGTACCAGGAAGTCGAATAGCCCACAATCATCCAGAATCCACAATGATCATCGTTTGCTGGTTATAGTTATGGTTATGTTCCATTTATATCCATTTATAGCAAGATACTAAAGGATTAGCCCTTACCCAGTCGGTTGAGACTTCACACTGATCCCAGGATCCCAAGATGGAAAGTGCCAAGCCGCAAGGCGTTCAGCGTCTGCAAAAACTCCTGATATCCGGCAATAAGACCTGAAACCCAAGGGCCACGTGAAGGCAGGGTCTGCCGACCAAGGCAGGGCATGTCCCCAAAATGGCCAAACAAAATGGACAATGATGATTCGGAAAGTGAGAAAAAGGGAGAGCCTATGGATTCCCTATTTTTCTACAAACCAATATTAATCAATATTATGCGTTTTGTCAAAGCCAACCTTGGTGGCTTGAGGTGGGTTGATGATGAGTGAAAGGGGACTCACGATGGCAAGAGGAATTGGATTCACATCAGTTCTCAGGCATCTATGGTCAACTGATTTCATAGCCACAGCACCGTCATGATATGTGGGGCTCCCCTTTGCCAAAACTTAGAGGACGAGGCTCCCAATCAATGGCCGATTACACAGTTGAGATGGCGGTCAACAGCTTATCCCCATCATCATAGGTTAAGCATGAGCATGTGCTATCCATCATATTTAGTGTTCCTTTGTTTCTAAATTGACATGTGTCGGTTCCCATCAACTGTGCTTATTTACAATTATCTACGCTGTACATGTTTGTTGCTTGTTTCGAGTGATTCCCTTCCATTCGCTAAACACTGCCATCTACTGAGCTAATTGTAGTTCTATATGAACAGTGGGATAAATTTGACAGAGCCAGCCAGTTCAGCGATTCAACACGTGTTACAAGAGAGAGAGAGAGAGAGAGAGAGAGACCCACTCGGGAATGCAAAACATCAGTAGGTCCTCATCAGTTGCATATATCATAAATTGTGAAACACAATCAACAAGGAAGATGAGCTTTGTACAGACTGAGCATGGCCAGAACTTTCTGTTTCCCCAAACGTACGTACGTTTTGGTAAGGCTTCTCAGGTTTGGATTCGTTCATAATCATCATCACAGGAAGCAGTTTCTGCCTACAGAAGTCCCAAGCCTCAACCAGCGGCTTGAACCGGCCTCTAGTCCCCGACACGTCTGTGGAGCAAACGTCCTCTGGTACTGACCACGCCTCGGTGTTATGGGACCTACCCCCAACGTTGTCATGTTTTTGCAATTTTCTGCTGGAAATATGTGGAAATCTTATGATTGACCAGCGGATTTTTTGTAGTCTTGGATTCGGACTGGTGTGCGTATTTTAGACACGTGTCATGCTTTTTAAATACTGTCTTGCTCACCTGGCTCACCCACACGCACACACACAGCTAGACGGCCAGCATAACAATTCCGCCAATTCAGACCAGCGACAGTGAAGGTGTTGTCTGGATCTGCTTTGTTTTGGAACCTGGGATTTGCTTAGGGAGCCATAGAAAAAAAACAGCACCTCCAGTAGATTCCCAAAATAGTGGTTTAGCCAATGGAAGAATTCAAAAGGAAAATTGACTTAGTTGCAGGGAACATGTAGAAATAGCTGCACTCAGGTTTTCCCTCCTCCAGCAATCCTCTGATTCCTGGAGAAGACCCAGAGACAGCGTAAACACAAGAAAATGTGTGGGAAATACCATCGATTTGGGCCTTTGTGGGCGAAACTGTGGAAATACCATTGAACGCAGTTTAACGCTGGAAAACCTAAATTTCCCAAATGGTTGTTTCTGAAACAGGCACACAACAAAAACAGCAATTCCAGGTGTCTGCCGGGTGGCAATATCATCAAATTCATTCAGATGTTCCACAAATAAGGTACAGTACATGATTTAATTAGTACCTAGTCATCATAGTCTTATCATCATCATTTTACCCATCTAAACGGCCATATCTCCGGTCATCCCCAATTTGTAGTTGCAATTACCTGTGCCATGTTTCCATGGAAAAATGACACCACCACCATGACGACTGGAGGACTGTCCGTCCTGGTTGGCTGCAGCGTCCTTGGTACTGTTTCACCAGGGCGTCCTTTCCACGATGTTTTCCCTTTGGACCATAGACCTGACAAGTTCCAACCCAAATTCGAAACTCTGAGAACAACAATCATTTTCACCCGAATCAGGTATCGAATGGTACATGATATACATACAGTACTACATGATACTACATGTATATGTTCCTGTGAATCTACTGTAAACATGGCATAATACGGCCAGTCGTTTCGCGTCACGGGGTGTCACACTATTGTCTGACAATGTCTCACATGGTCCATCAAGGTTCCTTCGCAGAAAGCTCGGTAGAGATGTACCCAACATTTAGGTTCACAACTTTTTTTGACCTGTTGCAAGACAGGGATTCTCTCTCTCTCTCTATACATATATATATATACACTCACACTATGTCTTGATTGCTGTTGCAGCTTCATGTCGCCCCACCTACTCTCAACATATTACACGGCAGGGGTCTCAAGGTTCTTCACAGCTGAACAGGTAGGAAAGTCCATACTTATAATAGGAAGTAATAGATATAGTTGTCCATCCACATATATACATACACTGTTACACGTTAACGTATGCAACGTACATATATATATATATGCACACATGATATTCGTGTATATCTATGTCTATGTACATATTTGCATCTTTGGCCACCCCTTGCTACCCCAGCCCCTGCCAGTGCCAAGTGGCTTCATGGGCATTGACTTCGGTCACCATGTCGTTCACCAAATTTTGGTTCTCCCCACAGCACTCCATCAGAAGTCCTCCAATGGATCCGGTGGTGATGGTTCCCTACTGAGTGGAGAACCTCCTATAGGGAGCTATGTTGGCATATACCTAGTATACTATAACTATACGGTTCATGGTCGATTCATAGTTAGATGGGTTTATAAACTAGGAATGGTCAAAAAAGGTTGTTAAACGGGGATAGTAGAAATGATGATATCTAATTATGTAATTATATAACTGAGATATGAACCGAACATGTAAGAATCGTCCCAGAACGGTCCCATTATATCAAAATAAATTGTAATCATATCATTATATTGTAATCATTATATTTTATACATGTGTATCATGGAATATAGGTGCGGATCAACCTCCTGCAGTATCTCTTTGGACCCGCGGACCCATGGCAGCGATTGGCGAAACATGCCGTTCGCAACGTTTACACTCGGGGAATGAGAAACAGTTTCCTTCTCACCACCGGGCTGCAGATAGGCTATGATACTGTATATCTCTGCGATAGTTCCCATGTTGAGTATCTTATTAAAACATGCAACTATACGTCAATATAAATTCAGAAGGCATGAACCTCAGTTGTATCGGATTACATGGGTTATAAGTTATAAGCCAATTACTGTACCACATGGGATGCACATCTGACTTCTCCAACGGTCTCAGCCGAGGGGCTCAGCGGGCCATACTCGGGATTGAGAACTTGAAGTAGCACGGTATAGGTACCGACCTCAGGACGCAGTTGGCATTTCAAACGCCACGAAAATGACGAAGATTTGTTGGAGATCTGCTGGCCCTGTTGGATCAAAGTATGGATTGATGTCCAATAAATCATGTTTTTCAGTCCAGGACACAGTGACATGTAGTTCCTGTCTCTAGAATCTACATCGACAGATTGATGTGCAGGAAGAGCGGAACATGGAAATGGTGAAGATTGGGACTGGGTCCACTCAGAAAATGATGCAGGAGGAATGTGTTCAAAGATCCCTGGATATCATTCAAAATTGGTTCCACCAACTTAATCGAGCTTGTGGAAGCATTTTGATGCAGTACACATGCACCTGAAAATTGGAACAAAGTTCTCTGAATTGTCCATCTTCCAAGCAGAGCATACTCGTCCCAACCTGTTTCTCTTTGGGGAATAGACAATCATAAACAGGAACAGTAGCCTCGTCAAAGGCACCTACGCAATCAGGCCCTATTGAAAGGGATGCATTGGAAGGACGGGTGACCATCATCAATCCTGATAGAGCACAATGCTGGATCACCACGATCAAACCTTGACAAACATAGGCTTGGCCGAAGCGAAATCGTGCTGGACCCACAACTTGTTAACATTCCCTGGGTTGCTGAGGTCCTGCACGTTTCCCTTTCAAAATTTAGGAGATTAACCATCAATCAATAGTTTTTTTTCGTAGCCAATCTTAGATACCCCGCAGTATCTGTGTATCATTATTGTGTATATATCTATACATTAATAGTATTTATATACAATATACACATTTCCAGAACTCATTGCTATGTATAATTGTGTATATATCTATACATTATAGCATTTATGGATAATATAATTATATGCATATTTTCCAGAAAGTCACTATGAGCTGGTTTGTACATGTCCCCGTTGGCCAAACAAATCCGTCACGTCCGTTGGCCTTCAGCCCAGGGCGCTCTGCCGCCCATGGTCAAATTCCCTGCTCCCTTCACCACTTCACCAGTGACCTCGTCACCGTTGTCGTTAAAGGGTATCATCGAAGGTAAACTCATCCTGGAAATGATCATTAATACCATATATATATATATATGTATGTATACTATCATTATAGATGGATATCATGGAATAGAATATTAATAGATGATAATGCTGGATCATCCTGGAAATACCGATATTAATAGATGTGGATGATGGATGATGGATTCTATTCTATGAGTTATTTTACCAATGAAAAGTCGATATGAATAGAACTATGTTCATCCAAGATTTTGGTAGAATAGATTAAATGGATTAGATAGATGCTAGATCATTAATACCATGTATATATAATATCTATCGAACTATCATAGAACTATAATTTGGGTCTAACCAATATATATATATAAGCAATAAAAACTGGGAATGTGAGGGTGGCAAATCCAACAGTGAATCCAAGAAAGGTGGATATCAATGCACATGTATAAATGTATGATAATGTATGTATATACATATATAAATACTACATACATGAATATATACATGACAACTGACAACCCAACAACAATCTGGGCAGACGGCACATACCATCTGGTAGATAAATCTAGCAAAGGAAATATTAGCTAACTAGATCTGAGACCTGAGTCACCTACGGGAATGTTTTTCGCAATAGATTCAGACGGGTTTCTACTGAGTACTGGGTGCCCACGTTCGGCCGTTCCGCCCTTGGAACAACTATGTAATTATATGTATATACATATATATATGTATATATATACATATATATATGTGTGTATATATATATGATGTATATATGTATATATATCTATATATCTATATGTATATATATATAATACAATTGTTTTGATCTTGGCCCTCCCAGCGTTTGTTTCTCAGGAACATAACATTTGCAGAAACCAAGCATAGATTGACATCGTGTGACACATCAGGATTTGCAGGAACATCCTATCATCCTCAGCATGCCTGCTGCATGTCGAAGGGTAAAGGATAACAAATGATATCGAGATATCAGATATGCCAGCCCGCAACAGACATTCAGCACAAGGATAAAGGTGTTCCTACTTTTTTTTTATAGTGCTCCACCATCATTGATTTTCTTTGTATTCTTGCTAGTATAAACCTCATAGTCGTTCACCAAGCAAAAAATGAATTATTCTCCCAACTAGCCATCAGATCTTGTTGTTCACCCCCTGTTAACCTTGTCAAACTTCTATTGCGACACATGTAGTTTGTACTTCTCTGCTTGGTGGTATACGTACCCATCAAATCCCATCAAAGTGAAACAAATATTAAATTATTAAAGTGTCTGAAACCAACTCCCCATTCCCCACACTGCGCGTTTCTTAGTGTTAGTTGGTTTTCCCTGGTGAAACCTCAATTTTTCATTATCTCAAGTCTCAAATCACCAGTTTTACTGGTGATTCCAGATTCCAGATGTTGTGCTAGCGGAGGGACATTCCCACCAGTGTTTTGCCCGTTATTCAAATGTGCAAGCCTCAACGTCTATGTGTGCAAAAAGAGGATAGTTGCACTTTCAGTACAATTTGCAGACGCTCTTGATGCCACGCTGACGATGGGGTAGGGTGTGGCATCGTGTGGCATGTGGCGGTAGTGTTCCTTACAAGTTGCACACGCACTTGATGCTACGTCTGGATATGTATGTGATTACATAGATCATTCTGTCGTTTAGTGAATATTACCAGATATGCCACCATGTAGGTCCCCATTATCAAAGCACGTACTTAAAACTGTGATGCTAAAGATCCTGGGCTTCAGACAAAGCAATTTTCGCTGCGGCGAAATCAACATCTGTTGGTGAAATCCAATCTGTGAAGATTATGATTAATTACAATGCGTTGGTACACTCCCTATGTTGCTTTGTGAAATCCAATATTGGAGAAAAGAATTAGCTGATAAATTCCAAATATTGGTGGTGACATCCAATGTTCCAATGGTTACTGCTTACATCCACATTTTTTGGCTGGTTAACCGGTTCATCCCCGCCGTTTTGTTCCAGCGGCTGCCGTCGCTAAGCGCGCATAGGCATCTACTCCCGTCCACTGCAGAGCCAGCGCGGCAAGCAGGGCCGCCGCCGTGCGGGCCATGGCGGCGGGGACGCGAGGCCTCCAAAGAGAGAATGGTAAAAGAACCCCCAGCTTGAGCCAAGAATTAAAGGTTGGGACATCATGGGATTTATCTGTAACATTTATATAATATATATATGTAATATGTATATATATATACTGTATACATTAAAAGCGTATGTGTTAATGGTAAACACATGTAAACGTCAGGTTCTCCTACATGGTTTCCCAGTTACCTTGGGTACGAGCAACCCCCAAAACTTTTCAAACCAGTTTAGCCTCTATCAAATTCACATAATAATAGATGGAAATCTCGCAATTTATGTTTCATGTTCTTTCCGGAAACCATAGGTTCTCAATAGCCTCCAACTGGACCAAATTTGGGACAGATCCACAGAGTTTCAAGAAACGGATGAAGAAAACATGCCTTCCTTCTTGGATAACCGCTGAAATGACGATCGATGGTTGGTAAGTGGGGTATGCCCATAGAGACTAGCTACTATTCACCTCGTGGTAGCTAAATGCTCATGCCCAAAAATGGTCTCAGCGGTTTTGACACGTTTTGACCCATGGACTTATTTTTGCATTTTTTTTGCCCACATCTCTGTTTGCTAATCAATTCATGTTTTTCTCTATGTTGCTGTCAGTCCAAATATTGCCCATGTTGGTGTCTGCTTGGATCCCATGCAGGGCCCCAGCATGTTCCGCGTGACCAGTGACCAGCCCCGAGTCACCGAGTCCAAGCACTTCAGCTTCTTGCCGAGTGCAGCGGTTCAGCATAGATCATCCAACTCCAACTACTTAAAAAAAATTGATCACAAATCCACAGATCCTATGCGTAATAAGTCGTCAAACCAAATATATATATATTATATAAATGGTATTATATTGTAATATCCTAATAAGCTTTGGTACTAAGTTACTAAATAAACATATGCGTATACTGACAAATTCTTAGTCGTATCCGACTTTTTGATTACCACTAGCATGCCACTTGAATATAGTAACAAGATTTCAAGTAGGGATTAATAACATGTAATAAGAAATAACCAAGATTACTTAGAATTCCTGTGTTCTTTTAATGTGGTTTAATCTTAATTCATACTAAAATTGTTTATCACTACAGTAGGAGTCCTAGGAGTAGCCAACTTGGGCCTCTTGGGGACTCCGTTCATCACTTCCTAACCCATTCACATTCATCATTAGCCGCAAATTATTCAAATGATATGAATAATGAAATGTATTTACTCATTGAAACCATGTTTGGTCATTTAAAATATCCATCAACCCAGATCATTGATCATCCATGATCCATGACTCACATTGACTATTTGATCTTATCATCTATCAGTCTCACGTCTAACATCCATGACTGACAATATATATATATATAATATATATTATATTATATTATATATATATATTATCTTATATATATATATCACTTATTTATATCACTTATTTACTTACATTGCAATTTACATGGTAACACGGTAGTTAGGTTATGTTAGATGCAGTTAATTGGGTACTCTCCGTATCCCGTTAGTTCCCCCTGGTAACATCCAGCGCAGCCGCAGCCGCAGCGCTCCAACTCATCCAGCAGCGCCGGAACGTCGAAATCTCCGCGGAGCAGCGCCAGCGGAACGGTGGAGAAGGTCCACTGCCGCACCTTCGACAGCCACGCGGCAGGGCCTCACCGGTGGATGTTGATGGGATGGTGGATGGTAGACGTCTTGAAAAGGCCTGAACAAAATGTGAAAAACATATGATGAACCAGGATGTGGTGATTGAATTTGGGGGGTGAATGTGATGAACAGTTGAGAGATTGAAGGATCAACTCCGCCAGGACGCATTTGCTGTTTCGCACCCGTGCAGCCACCTGCATAGAGCGCTACGGCAGATCCAAGAGACAAAAATAGGAATCGAGTCCAATTGGTAGGTTAATGGAAAGGGGAAAGGGGAAGCACAATCATTCAAATTCAACGACCCCTGTCCAGAGTCAGACAATCTCGCTGGTTCACAGCACATCACCACGATATTTAATGGCCATAACATGCCATAACCATACGTCCATCAACCACCAAGAGCCAAGTGGGCACATATGAACCATTTCAACTAACCATCACTTCTACCCAGAATCACGATTGATGTAGGATATTCATGGATAGTTACCCGTATTAATCACATTTTGCCACATCTAAATGACCATTTCTATGATTTTCTATGGATATGTTGGTCCATTTCTAACTGAAAACCATCACCCACCACTGTCAGCCACGCCTTCTTCACCGCATCCGTGGCATATGCGTCCGGGTCCGGGGCCACCTCGGCCACTTCGGCCACCAGGGAACTTTCACTGTCAAAAGCAGAGATATCATTGAGAATTTAATGAGAACATTAATATATATATATTTAAATAATGTAATATATATATATATATATTAAATTAAATCAAACTATATTATATTATATTATATTATATTACAGTATATTATATTATAGATAGATAGATTAGATAGATTAGATAGATTAATTAGATAGATAGATAGATAGATAGATGGATAGATAGATAGATCGATAGATAGATAGATAGATAGATCGATAGATAGATAGATAGATAGGTTGATAGATAGGTAGATAGATAGATAGATGGATGGATGGATGGATGGATGGATAGATAGGATAGATAGGATAGATAGGATAGATAGGATAGATAGGATAGATAGGATAGAAAGGATAGATAGGATAGATAGGATAGATAGGATAGATAGGTTGTGTATGGTCTAAATATTGTAACAGTGGCACGAAATGGGGCACGATTTGGAGCACGCCGAAAACAGCAAAATCCAGGCAAATCAATGACCTATGTGCAAAGAGGTTTTCCCAAGATAAGAC
>Ga0126342_10012366_pt1 | contig 15221 bp, 13 predicted proteins | sample Cyp1metagenome_FD_92528 | JGI IMG/M metagenome (GOLD analysis project Ga0126342, IMG submission 92528) | Coral microbial communities from Lord Howe Island, Old Settlement Bay, Australia - Cyphastrea 1 metagenome | ecosystem: Host-associated > Invertebrates > Cnidaria > Coral ...
TAAAATAGGATGAAATAGCATGAAATAGCATGAAATAACATGAAATAGCATGAAATAACATGAAATAGCATGAAATAGCATGAAATAACATGAAATAGCATGAAATAGAATGAAATAGCATGACATAACATGAAATAGCATGAAATAACATGAAATAGCATGAAATAACATGACATAACATGAAATAACATGACATAACATGAAATAGCATGAAATAACATGAAATAGCATGAAATAGCATGAAATAACATGAAATAATCTGGGAATTGGATGAATTTTATGGAAAATTTTACATCGAGGCCATGGGCGATTTCACCTTCTGGGCCCATATGGAGCCCAGTTACATGGCAGTCTCCATGGCATCCTACACTGAGGCGCTGGGAAATCGCTGGGAAATCCCCCGGTGAATCGATTTGTAGCGATCATCCAACGAAATTTGTGACTGCAAATGGAATCAAATGGGATTTGAATTGGATCATCGAACTAAATGATCATGGATTCAATGGGTGATTTGATAGGAGTTTACAACCATGATTGAGTACCTGATGTCTTGGATTCTGCCAGACATGATGTGAATAGTCGCTGGACCACTAGACATTGGTCAATATCTACTTGAATTTGCAGAAGGAATCTATCCAATTCTACCAATAAGATTTTTCCAATTGGTAAATCCACCATGCGAATCTATTGGGAACAAGTCTTTTTTGGGGGGACCCCTCAAGCAAAAATCCAGGTGGATCCATCCTCTACACGCTTAGCCAATGGTCAGGTGCGGCTCAACGGGGTTGCCATGGAATTCGTTGGACTTTAGGGTCCTGCTATAATTGTGCTACCTGCGTTTTCTTAGTCGTTTTGTTCTCCATATTCACAGATGAAGTTGATCGAAGTTGTAAGTCTGGATTGCTGTTATCTTTTCCAATGAGTTTTTCACGAACTTTGTGTAGGATAAGAGTTCAGACTCCCCCAGTCTCTATAAAGTGTGGCACAGCTGCATCCCTTCCCATGGGCCCATGGGCAGGTGGTACCCACCGATGGTGGCCGCTTCCAAGATGCAGGGCAGGTGATAGCGACCCAGTGAGAACACTATGGGTATGGAATATGTACCCAAACAAACGTGAGAAACACATTAAAAACATAGAATCTTGGAAACACAAAAAGTGTCTTCTCAAAATGAGAATCAACTCTGGGCTGGTGCCACGCACATTTGGGCTTTTCCATGTTTTTGCCAGCACCTCCCAATATTCCATTGACTTGTTCCAGGTTTACTTCAATCATGACACCGTGCTGGATGTCAACAGGCCACTGCTTCAGGGGCATATCCCAGCGGGATTAATTGGAGATGTTTGTGGCTCGTCAGGAATCAAGGTGTTGGTTGAACCGACGCCAGATGACTTCGATCTGCGCTGAGGGATGAGCCGATCAGATCGTCCTAGGGCTTGGGAAAAAGGGACCATTTCCGCCAGAATCAAAGCCCTGCTAGAGCTACTAGATGAACATTTATGGAGGGTTTATAATTCTTAGCACTTCAACAACCCATTGACCAACAATTAAATTGTTTTGGAGGAAACAAATCATTACCCTCCAATCAAGCATAGCAACGGAAAATCCTCATTGAATTCGATGATTTTCCCATTGCATCCAATTGGTTCGTGGATTTGATTCCCAGCCGGCCATGTTTGATGACACCGAAGGGTACCCAGTGCAGGTCGTTCAGTTTCAAACTGGCAGACCTGTGCAAAGCTCAGGTGACACCTTGGAGCCAGACTTCTATGTTTCAATGGTATGTTTCAAGGCATTGACATAACTTGACATAAGATTATAATATATTATATCAACATAACTTGACATTTACTAACAAAACATGTAACGCCGTCAAGTCGATGAATTTGATAAATAAATGACTTGACTAGAGTGACTAGATAGGTCAAGAATCAACTGAGCAAGTGAACAAATGCTGCGGATTCTGCTTCGATCGCAAGTCAAACCCGATAAAAACGATCCGCCCTGTGTGATCTCGGGTGCAGACAACTCAGGTACTGCGTGGCCCCCATTCGGAACAAACAATGCAGTGCGGCTTCTCAGCATGAAGACCTTGCACAGAGCTGTGCAGCAGGGTGCTTCACGGATAGATGAGATAGATTGTTGATTGAAGGTCAAAAATTCAACCGCTGGACCTAGGACGGCAGAGGTAAAAATTGGTTTGAATTGATTAGAATTGATTAGAATTGGTTAAAAGTTAGAATAAGTCAGAAGCATTAAGCATTATTTAGACATATTTTAGAATCTGCTCTAAGTATTTTGGCTCTCCTATGGTCTCAAAGATTCTCTGTTCAAAGCTCCCAAGATCATCACCCGGCAGGTGAGCCGTGCGGAAGCGACTTCTGGGCCATTGGGATTCTTGGATGGCCATAGCTGAGAAAATCATCTATCTATAAATGGATGTTTCAAATCTATGGGCAAATTAGGGTCTATCTATAAATGGATGTTTTTTGATGGTAAAAAATCAGCGAAGTAAATGATTGGAGATGGGATTTTCTCATGGGAAAACCATCGAAGTAAATCCATCGAAAAATCGGGGATTTTCCAGCAAGCCAGGTTGGTAAATTGGCAGCTTGCGAACTGTAAAACCACCATGAAATTCATAGGTAAATCATCAAACTAAATGGGCCATGGCTTCCATAGCTATGTTGAATTACCAGAGGATACCGCCCCACTATAATTTTGTTGGCTAAGAATAGGACCGTTTTGAGGCTTTATCGATGATCGTTATTCAAACATGTTTGGACATAGCATGATGTACCACAAATGGCCAGCCATGAAACAAGGGATGCCAACCCACAACAACACAACAATGGACATATCATGGGGATGTAACCCACCAAATATCTGAACAGTGTGTTGAAATATGTTGGGCCTTTCTATTCCTATTTGGAATGATCATGTTATACACTAGTTGACGCATGCTGAGATTTGTTGAAGCCAAGAATGGGAGACACCTCCAACCACGAATTTCCTGCACCCAAACAAAAGCTGTTGGGATTCAGAGGTCTCCAGTTTATCGCAATACGTCAACAGAGATGCAACCAGACTTGAGGATGCGATGCATTCTACACGGTAACGACATTTAAATATGTGGAGGGCGGGCCAGACCGCGAGGCCCGGGAGGTAGTATAAAATACCAGTCCGTATATTTCAATGTAGTTACCGTATGTTTAAATGACTTGGATTCCGTATGTTTAAATGGCCGAGCGGGCTAATGAAAAACCTTCCCGGAGGTAGTCTAAAATACCTGTTCGTATATTTTAAATCGGTATATTTAAATGTAGTTACCGTAAATATATATATATATATTGACATATATTCAATTCCGTTCAAGGAATTGCTGTGAGATCAGCTACAAAGATCCTTCACCCGAGCTTAGACACGCTGCAATAGCTCCGTCCCAGTTGAGTTTCACCCAGGAAGAACTGCTGCTCGGAGGACGCGGCCGATGGGAACAGAAACTTCCGAGTTAGATAAGAAACTGACGAAACAAAAACAGAAACTCTGATATCTCTGAAATGATGCTTCGAAATTCTCATCATTTTGTTGGAAATTTGGATCTCCACTAGACCAGTCGCAGGATGGCAGCAACTTTAAGTGTGGTGATGCTGGCAGCAAGCGAGCAAAAAGTTCCAGGCTCAGATGGTCCAAAGGAATTCCGGCGCAAAGGTCCTTTCCAATGCTGAAATGTCATGGATATAATTGATATATCCCATGATATCCCCATTCTACCAGCATTTTTGTTGCTTAAACCATGAACCCTAAACTTCTAAAGCCTGTTTATTGCTCCAACCCATTTGATTCCGCATTTTTCACCAAGGTGGTCTGAGATTAGTGGAGGCTGCGGAATTGCCATTCTACCGGCACCTGAGTTGCAAGTTGATCCTCGGGGCCTCGGGGTTTGGTGGAATCTATTGAAAGATAACAGAAATTTGAGTAATTTCATGTTTGTGGAATGTCGTTGTTTGAGGGTTATATGAAGATATAAGGATGCAATAACAACTGATCGCTACAGTTTGGGGGGAAGCCAGGAAGTTACCGTTCTGTAGACAACACTTGGTCACGAGACTGAGATTGGAAAGACATGGTGCTGAATCAATTTCCATGAAGCAAATGAGCCCCATGAGGATTCTCCCACAATTATATCATATCATGTCATTGGATGTTATTGGATGTTATTGGATTCGGGTGCTGTGAAATAGTTCTGACATGTCTTCCCGCATTCAAAGATGATAACCACTGTCACACCGAAGCGGATCAGCCAGACTGTAGGTTGGCGGTGATCCAAGCAACTGGCAAATACAAGGCGTGGCCGTGGGGACCGGCGAAGCCAAGCCCAATAAGTGATGTTCTGCTGGCTTTCAAGGGGAGTAATATACTTTTGGGTCTCAAACTTTGTGGTGGGACCATTAGCCATTAGCTCTGGTTCCACTTGGTGGTTGCTTCATCTCGAAACAAGGGGGTGACAGCAGTCTACATGTTAAGGCCCACACATTCCCTCATACAAGCCAAATCACAGACAGGGGTTGTTGGCAGTTCTTAGAGGTAATCCCTCGGGACAGAAACTTAGGCAATGTTCAAGTGAGCCATGTTGAGTCGAGCAACGGACTGCTGAATTCAGGCATGGACTAGTTAGTTTTAGATGTTTTAGATTGGCGTACGGTGTCCAACACTGTTGGCATAAAACGGCCGCCATTGACAGGCCTTGTTGTCAAAAAATGGGTCGACCTGTTGGAAGCCACCTGTCCTGCCAGATGGTGAGCCCTCACCCCATCTTCTTCAAGTGGTTGGAGGTCGGGAAAAGTCGACAGTTGCCATGGCACTATGTGTGTCTGTGTGTGTGTGTCCTGGCCAAGCACTGCAACGATCCCAATGGACTTTTGCGCATGTTCTAGTTGAAACTCTGTAAACATGTTAAACAGGTCTATTTATTCCATGTGTTTTCCTTGTTTATCCCTTATTTTTCCCATTTAAATAGCCATAGATTTTGGGGGCCCGATTCAGCATTTTCAGTTCCCACAGTTCCCACAGCCATAGCAACAGGACCCAGTGGCAGAACTTCATGCCTGGCAACGGCAGGGCTTCAGGTGCCGGTTGCTACAGCTGACCAGGTATCCAAGGTCTAATTTTACCAGTCTGAATTTGGGATAGATTGGATACATCTGATGATATGGGGATTCTTGCGGTTGGTATTGTTGGTATTGTTGGTATTGGTTAATTTGCCAAAATTGTTTGTTGATTCTTGTGAAAAGGTAGCGGTTTGAGGGTGTTGAGGGGGATGTTAGTGCACCAATCTCCACCCCACCTGGCAGCTTTGCTGTTCTTTACTGGATAAGCTCCTCTCTAGAGAAATGGATATCGCTAAATTCCACCAAATTCCAATGAAGCCAATGACCGGAGGTGTCTCGCACCAACGCTTAACGGGCTTCAGCACCAAAAACCGCCGAGCGCACCAGGCTCTTTGTGATCGCAATGTCCGGAGCATTTGTCTTCAGTGGTGCTGCGTCAGACCCTCGGTGGCGGAGGTGATCGGTCACGACCAGTTGACCACCGAAGATGGCGCCGCAGCGACTATGCATCGGCTGGGAGGAAAAAGAAGTACTATATTATGAAATGTTATGATTTTTATTAGATGTTGTCGTTTTTACACATATTGTTATGATTTTTTTTTTTATGCAAGTATTATTTCTATTATCATGATTATTGTTATTCTTCTTACCAGCACTGTTGTGTATCTTTATTATGTATATGTACATATATTAATATATATATATACATACGTACATATATCCTGTTCATGATTTCCTACCTTTGCTCACCCCCAGCTGTTCTTGAGGTTGGCGCTGGCGGTCCATGCCATGCACATTGTGATCTGAGTGGCGAGTAACCTGAGGGCCCTCGAAAAAGTGTCCCTGCTGCTGGGTGTGGACCCCGAAAAAATGCTGATTGCGGTCATTGCAGTCATCAACAATATTCTAGTATCAGTTTCTGGGACTGCCCGCATCGAAAAGCGATCATTGGATTTTGAGACTTTGATACCCGTTATTGGTCACACATAGTATCAGCATACAGACAGTTAGCCGCAGCGCGCGTGCATCGCAGCTGAGGGGAGGTTTTGACCCCTGCCATGGAGACCAGGCTGAAATATGACCTCATTGGTGATCCCTGTGCGTGTGTTTTTTTTGAGAACTGGCGACCACTGAAGGTTTTGTTGGATTCCAAGGGGCCCTAGATTCAGCCACAGGAATCCCAACGAAAAAAGCGTTGCGATTGTAACTGGTACGCTATTCGAAACAACCAACTCAAATAGAAACGTTTCCAGGCTCCCAATGTCCAAGGAGTGAAAAGTTGCAAAGGTTTCAATGCTCAAATATCCCAGCATCCAAGAGTGCCATGTTCCAGCAGGTCAAAAATAGAGCCAAAGATTCCAAGGTCCCAGTGTCAAAAGGGCCTTTCAATATGTTCTTTACAGTGGTTTCAAGCGGTTGAACATACGTAGTTGAACCTTTGTCGCAGAACTTTCTTCTTCTGGGTTGCAAAGATAATGCTGTCAAATGTACGAATGTCGATGGGATTTATGTCCGCAGCTCCTTGTGAAGGCCGCGTCCATCACAACTCACAGCATGATGTTGCGGGTATTGTGTTGGAATTTGCTTTACAAACATGTTTGTTTGGCAATCCACGGGAAAGACATCACCAGCGAGCTTGGGTGTGTACAATGAACACCGGAAGCGTCTCGGAGGTCCGACTTGGGAGAGTCCACGGAGCGTAAGTTCCAACTTGTTGGTCCTGCTTGGTCCTGCTGGTGATGCTGATGACAACCAGCAGGTCTGGATAAATCATAGCCATTCTGATTCCATGACCAGCTTGGACATGATAATTTTTGCAACATTGCGTTGCTAAAATATGTGTGCTTTGTCTTCTTCCAGATTTTGAAGAATTGCTTCTTCCAGAAGCATGTCGCCCACGTCAGTACCAATCAAAATGCTTGCACGGCCCAACACGGCTGCCTCAGGCCATGATGGAGGTGCTCTTTGGAGATTCGGCTTTTCTCGGCAGTGGGCAGATGTTTTTGTTCTAAACATAACTTCTACTATTCATGTTTGAGATAGCCAGTTTTTGAGCTATGTGCATGTACAAAGCAGACGGAATTGCATCAGCCAGGGCTTTGGAGACAAAATCAGCACTTATGTAAATTCAATCAACAATAATAGCGATGTAATCACAGAACTCAATTCTGCTGCAGGTTTTGGTGGCTCGCCGATCCATGCAGATCAGGAGACCAAGAGAATTTGTAACTAGGAAAAACACATATGACAAGATCTTCACTTGTCATTCAGGCATAGGCCAGAAAGGATCTAATGTCTTCCATGTTGCAACTCTTTCGTTTCAATCAGTTCAGCATATTTCAACAGAAACAGTCGCAATGTTGAATCCTAGCGGGGCTTAAAAAAAGGGGACACCGGTTTCGTGGGCCACTTGAGACCAGATCGAGAAATCCATCTGTGGTCTGACCATCTGTGGTTTCTACGGTTCCAGACACTCATATTTCTTGGATTTTTGGATTAGTGATAGACATATCTCATTAATCATCATAGTGTTCTTGGACTTCTTTGGAACACTTTCTTTGCGGTTCGATTTTTCAGTTGTCTTCCCTGTCAGGACTGGTCACCGCCAGCACATTGGATGCTTCTTCAGCCCTTGGAAGATCGAGGCCTAAATGGGAGGATTCAGATAGTGAAGCAGTTCTGAATTGCTTGCATGTTTGGTCACCGAGAGTCACCTTATTGACTTTTAACATGTCCATTTTCAAATCTCTCTCTGTTTGTCTTCACATTAAACCATACTGTAAGCCCTACTGTAAGCCCTACCGTAAACGTTTCAGGGTTTTATTGAAGTTCAATTTCTGGACCACAACTTGGCATAGTGGAGTAATTATGGAGTACTAGTGCTACCATCATTGTGACCTTCGACATGGCCCAGGGCGCGCTGAGAAGCCGCCGCTAGGACCGCAATTGCAGAGATTGCCGTGAAGTGTGCAACGGCCGGGTGAGCAATTCCATTCAGTCATCCATCCCTCAGATTCGGCTCAGGGTGAGGAACACTGCGGTCCACTCCGGTCCACTGCCATGCAGGCCCCACGCTTTCTGACTCTGACAGCGGTGGTTAGCGCAGGTGCATCGTGGCTGCCTGTCTATGACAACAATGGCAGCCCTGTTTGCACCGTAGGAGGCACCTTGCAGTGCACAGGTGGCACAGGCCAGTGCGAATGTGTTGGCACAGCTCCAACTGTAGTGCCACCCCCATGCGACACCACGTTGGAAAGTTATGTACCAGATTGCTACTCGAGATGCCGTGACGTTGATGGCGCTTGCATTACCTATTTCAGTTGTCCAGAGGGTTTCTCGAAGTCAGACATGATTTGGACCTGTGAATCTGGACATTTGGCCAGTCTGCTCGGATACGACTACCAAGAGAACATTAAGCTCCTGGCAGACAAGTCCTACAGTCGAGTAATCACATCCTCCACCTATGATGACGGCGAAACCTGGACACCAAGTTGCCACTCACCTGGACCTCAGAACTATGCCGTGGGGTATCAAACTTGCTACACGCTCGATCCCAACGTTGGTGTCCCTACAACTACCACCACCACCACCACGACGTGGGGCATTCCAATTGTCTGGGAGAACGTGGGCGAGCCAGGCAAGTCGGTCTGCAGAGGTCAGAATGCTTCTTGGCAATGCTTGGCGGGGATTGTTTGGGTTCACGGTCATTTTACGGTCATTCTACTTGAAAAACATTGTGAAACACATTGAAAAACCATCCACAATTCCTTTTTGATGGATGTTGATAAATGATAGCACCACCTTTTGAATGTGTTTGTTTGAGCAGTTGTGGGTTGTTCGTAGTTGAGAGAGATTGAGAGAGTTGATAGCTGTCAGTGAGCGTCATTTGCTTGGATGGCTCCTAATTCTGCTTCGGTTTTGTATCGAAGGAAGTAAAACAGAAGTCAAACTTCCGATTTCTTGAAAGGTGCAGCCAGAGTTATACAGGGGAGGTGCCCATGCGCAAAAAAAGATAGTGAGAGAAAGAGAGAGAGAGAGAGAGCGAGAGAGAGAGAGAGAGATAGACAGAGAGAGGGATATATATATATGTAGAGAGAGAGAGAGAGATAAAGAGATAAAGAGATAAAGAGATAAAGAGATAAAGAGATAAAGAGATAAAGAGATCAGAGATAAACGGATGGACGGATAGATAGATTGATAGAAAGTAGATAGAGAGAGAGAGAGAGAAGAAAAAGATATATATATATATATATAGTATGTATAAATATATGTATATATACATATTTATTATATTATATATATATACATATTATATATATATACATATTATATATATATATATACATATTATATATATACATATTATATATATATATATACATATTATATATATATACATATTATATATATATATGATATATGTGTGTGTATATGTATATGTATACATGTATATGTATATGTAGGTAGATAGGTGTATAGGTAAATAGGTAGATAGGCAGAGGGATATAGGTATCGGTACTGCGTAAATGAATGTGCGAGTCAATCCGCAGAGCGGTTGCCACCCAGCAAAGGAGAACCAGTGGAGGCCCTTGAGGCCAAGTCACTGGAAGGTACCAGTGGCAAGGGAAAAGCTGGTAGCCAGATAGGTCGACAGGTGGATAGGTCTGTAGGTTGATAGGTAGATAATAGATAGATAAACAGATAGACAGACATTGCCATGTGACCAGACATCACGCCCCCAACAACTTCTCAGTCCAAGTGAATCACTGCGCCATTTATGCAAACAAAACAATGCACTTCTCGTAATAGGTGTCAAATATTACAGTAGAACGTGAAATATCCTATTGTTGCGCAGTGAATTTGAGTGACAGAACGACCTGTCCACTCTCGCACCCTTTTCATCCTTTTGGGGAAGACACGCGACGCAGCCAGTACAAGTTGGGAGCCTGCATACAAACATTGGCATTGGACCCTGTTTGTGGGGAAATTGTAGGGAAATCGGAAAGACATAAGCAGACTGAGGTCAATGATAATGACCCAAATCACTACACCGTGCGAGCAGCCCAAAGCTTGGAAGACTGCAAAGTCCTTTGCTCCCAACAGCCCAGCTGCAAGGGCATTGAGTATAGCGTTGGCAGGTGTGAGATTTGGATTCGTCCTCAAGGCATTTACATCTCCAAGGTCCTTGACGGTTTCACCTGTCTTCGATACGGCCGGGACACTTCCAGTCTTGTGAAGTATGAAGGTGGAGACAAGGACTATGCCTGTCGATACCAAGATCCAAACGACAACTCGGCGAGTTTTTACAAGGTCTCGAGTCCACCATGTTTGGTACTGAGCGATTGCAAAGCACGCTGTGCGGCAGCCGACGTTTGCTATGGCATTGAGTTCTCAAAGGGCCGCTGCGAAATTTGGCTGCGACCCATCAAAGCCGCGAAGGAGATTGCAGGCTTTGAATGTTGGATTTACCCTGGGGCTACCTATGAGCCGAATGTGCTTTTGCCCTGACATGCATGTTTACTTTGAGGATGAATTTGCACCCAGGTCTCGTGAATGAGACGTTGCAAGTCACATTGGCACATACTTGAAGGTCCCATCTACAGTTGTGGGAAATTTGGGTTCGCGCTATGACTATGCTTTGGACACCAGCATTCAAAGCATGCATTACCAAGGGTTGCAAGCTAGCTATTGTGCTTGTTGTGCTCGCAAGCAGGCTCTTGTTTAGGGGTTACTTTTGGAATCAGACACTTAGACACTTCAAGACACGTTTGCAGTTTTTTTCCACTGCTGACCCTCTTGTGAGCCTGGTTGTTTGCGCAGGTCTTCCTCTGAAAGAGGGTTAGGATTGGCACAGGCATCAAATTTACCATTGGCTTCGGCCGACCCGGCCAGGTTTTCAATGCTGATGGTTTGCCTACAGTGACATGACTGACATGACTGACTGACAGAAGAAAGAGGCCGAACTGCATGCTTTTGCCTGCAAAGGAGGGTTTATGTGCAATTAGATCTTGTGATAAGATATCGGGGGTCGAATTTCTTAAGCTTTTGTTGTAGTGCCCGTGCGCCCTTCAAAGATTCACATCTTGCCAGTACCGCACATGGCTTATGGAAATCCATGGCAACAAGATTCGCTGTGCCTCTTTGTTTCAGTCGTATCTAGGACTTCATGTTGATGCGCATCCGTCCCATCGAATTGCTAATGGTACCAACAAGAGTCTACATTGATGTCGATGCAGACCCTTGTTGGCGCCGTTAGCAGTCGATGAATGCCAAGCTTGACGTTCAGCCCGCGGCGTTTTAGGGGGCCCCAGGGACGGATGACTGATGTTGAAGTGTGTGGTTGATTTTGGTTGCTGCCCCATTGTAAGGGAATGCTCGTGGTTTTCATTGCCTTTTATGAGACGAAATGAAGTCGCTTCAATTTACCTTGCTTCCAAAACAGATGATAGCCTGTTTCTACAATAATTGTTTGGAACGTGGATCCAGCTGCAGCCAATTCCAAAATTCATAAAGATTATGGCGCTGTAGCGCTGACACAGATTTTCTAAGCATATGGCATATATGGCCTCCTTTTTGCTGCATCAGCGGCAAAAGATACAAGAGACCTTTGCTGGGCACACGAAGACCACTCTACAGTCGTTCGGCTTTTCGTGGCTCAATTTCGAAGTCTCACCCAACGGACAACAGTGATGTGTTGTCTTGTTTGAGGACAAATCCAATCAGAGAAGCTATACTCCAAATATGAAAAACCACAATGCGCTTTTTTTTGTATATTTGAAATTACATGACAAAGATGCGGATGGAACCAATCAAGTTGGTATGTCCAACCCATTTGGTTGAAAGGTGACAGATATTTGACCAGCCCACCACCCCAATGGGTGTGGTTTCTAGTTTGTCTTATGCCAACCAGAAGACAGTCAAAACTTGGAAATCTGGCTGGTGGAGGTTTGAACGATCTCACCACGGAGGAAGCGCTACACAGAGACGATAAAAGTTATGGGATTCAGGGAATCGCATGGCCATCAAAGGTGAGGGTTCAACGAATACTGCGAACATGATGTTGTTTGAAGATGTTTGAAGGTGACTTTAAGTGACTCAAAGGCAGCATGTATGCATTTTGTCGGCGCCTTTGAGAAGCTCAGGTTTTCTCTGTGTCAGGATGAGATTGAATGCGGTAAATGTTTTTGTCCAGAAAATGCGACTGGAAAGACCCTTCACCTCTCAAACCGTCTTACATTTTGCAAGTGCCCAAATTGGAACAGAATTGACTTTTGGAACAGAATTGCAAAACATGTACAATATAGTATGATGATATCTTTCATGTGTCGCTGACATGAAGGGACATTACATGTTAAGTGCAATGAAATTGAGCGGCGCCATATGAAAAAATGTTCGACATGCCGTGGTTACTGGTGCTGATAGTATTGGGACATGTTTGCATGTTACGCATGGTTAGAGATGTTTATCGTAGACGGGATACAGATGCAGCATGAGGGTTTTGAACAAAACGTAAGCAGGAAACAGCATTGAACTAGGTGCCGGCTGCAAGCCATGGATTTGAAACTCAACATTTGGTTGAGCTTTGCGAAATATAAAAAATGGGGGGGTACAATGAGATAGATTGGATATGTATTGGATATGTAATGGAATATAACGTGAGATATATGATCACAGTTTCTAACCCCACAGCTGCCAACAAGGGTTACCCATTTTCAGACAAACCCATATGATCCATATGTTTGATTGAATTGCGGGGGGATTACACCTTTTGGAGTAAGATTTGTTTGATGTTACATGGCCAACATGGACAAAATATCCATTGATCACAGGCATATTCCAGTATCGGGGAGCTGGTCCCCAAAGAAAGAAAAACTCTGCAGTTTCAGACTCCTGATGTCCGGCTCAAGTATAAGCGGACGGGGCATCCGCTAATGATACATGCAGTCCAGCGGCAGCTTCCGCAGAATCCAGAAAAAATCCGCTCACTGGCAAACCACTTGATTGGTCCATGAGTTCCACAGTGTACAACATTGACCCTTCAACCTCGAAAATAAAATGGGTGTCACAGTTTCCATTGTTCCTGTGAGTTGACGCGGCTCAACTCTTTTTGTTGCAGCGCCATGGAGGACCTTTTTTTCGGTCCCAGTGATGGTTTGATGCTGCTGAGGGGAGAATCTGAATCTGGGAGAAGTATTTCATGTATTTTGGGTAAAAACAAGGAGGATACAATGAAAATAAATGGCTGAGTAGCACCAAGGTGGTTTCTCAGACTTGAGTGCAATTTTATCCCTACCAAGATTGGTTTTCTTTTGTAGGTGAACTGCGACCTGCCAGTCTTGTTTTTTGGTGGTCCCAGTAGAAAAGCGGTGTGCCGCAGGCACTGTTTGATTTGTATACAAAGCTGCTGTGGGCTCCCCCTTTCCACAGAAAACTGTGGTGGATTGAGCCCCTGGGGACCCTTGTTCCGTCACAGCGTCACAGGACAAACACAAGCTTTTTGTTGGCAGCTTACCGTGCGGCACTTGGTGTTTGGTTGTTTCGCCCCAAATTTTGGATACCCCGCGCTAGTTTCATCGTGTTTCATCTTATGTCATCCCAGTTTTGGTGTGCAATAAAGGTGTTTGTCTCAAAATTATGGGGAGCCGCTCCCTCATTGTTTCTCATGAGTTTCCCCATGTTTTAGGGTCTCATCCCCCAAATTTTGGACAAACCCACGTATCATATTGGTTACGCCTCCTATTAGGTTCCACTAGATCCCATTGAATCCCATGTTTTCTTAGTTATGTCCCTTGTGTCCCTTAGAATATCCCCATGTTTGGAGCTAACTTCTGCAACGACGGCCCGCAAGTCCGGACATCACGGACGAAGAGATCACCGCGGCCTTTGGAGCTTATGGCGGGGCGATGACTTTTGGGATCACCGAGAATCGGAATATGGTAAACCTGGTAGTAAACCTGGTGAACTAATAACTAATAATCATAACCTAATAATAACCCTAAACCCTCCAATCAACATAAATGATATAAATGGGTTGTCTAAACCATCCCCCAAATGGTAGGTTGATCATTCATCTAACCGCATTATGATGGATGCAACCTATCATAAAATGGTTAACATGTGCTCTGGGTATAAATTATATTATATATCCCATTTGTTGATTATGATTGGTTTAATGTGAGGCGGGAATTCGCTGATTGAAGTTCAGCTAGTACAGTAGTGATTCATTACTCTTCAAGTTGGTGAGTTGGAGCAACCTACCTATTGCATTTAGGTTGTTGGAATTATTCAACACAGAAAATGTTCCTGGTTTCCAGAATGGATTAGAAGTGCTCCCCATACCCCCATTTCATTCCAGACCTGGGTCACTGCACAGGGACTGTCATCGAGCACCATCTCATGAGGGGCAAGTCTACCTCTGGCCAGGTCGCCGTGGCAGGATCAGCCCAACCAAATCCAATGGGTTGGAAGATATTGGAAGACCATCGAATAGCTATCAGTACCCTCTGGAAATTTAACATCGCTAAGGAAAATTAGCATGTTTAATAGGTAGATCATCGAAGTCCATGGTCATGTTCTATGGCTATATGAAATGAAGGGTGCTATGGATCTTCCAAGAGGCCGAAATTGATGCTTTGGGCTGACTGCCGACCGGCCGACCGCATCCTTTAAAAGTGTCGCATTTGGGGCTTGCAAGGCAGATCACTTTCGAAATTTGAAATCAATAGCAGATAATCAAAGGAAGTTTAGGGGGAGAAACTTCCGTGTTACGGACTTTTAGAATGTCAGAGAAAGAGTTAGTCAAAGAAAGAGTTAGCAAAGAAAGAGTTCGTCAGGGAAAGAGTTAGTCAAAGAAAGAGTTAGTCAAAGAAACAGTTAGTCAGGGAAAGAGTTAGTCAAAGAAAGAGTTCGTGAGGGAAAGAGTTAGTCAAATAAAGAGTTAGCAAAGAAACAGTTAGTCAGGGAAAGAGTTAGTCAAAGAAAGAGTCGAAGAAAGAGTTAGTGAGGGAAAGAGTTAGTCAAAGAAAGAGTTAGTCAGGATATATGAGGTAGTCAAAGAAAGAGTTAGCAAAGAAAGAGTTAGTCAAAGAAAGAGCAAAGAAAGAGTTAGCA